>Ga0209210_1000250_pt1 | contig 61288 bp, 57 predicted proteins | sample RifGroA1_FD_183991 | JGI IMG/M metagenome (GOLD analysis project Ga0209210, IMG submission 183991) | Contaminated groundwater microbial communities from Rifle, Colorado, USA - Rifle Groundwater A1 (SPAdes) (version 2) | ecosystem: Environmental > Aquatic > Deep subsurface > Groundwater >...
CAGGGTTTGGGAATGAAATGCTAAACCTCGCCTCTACATTCTACTAGTTTCTGTGTTAATTCTTTAACTGCAAAACCCAGTAGATTCTCTCATACTGGGATAGTGGCCAGAAAAAGACTGTCATTTAAAAATTATCTGTTGAAAATCTTAGCTGATAAAAAGCCGAAAAGAGTAAAGGGTGTTATAGGAATTTTAGTTGAACCGGAAGATTTCATGACTGTTCTAACGGTGCTTGGCGGGCAGGACAAAAACATCCCTGAAACCATTCAATTTTACGAGGCCTTTTTTAGACGTTTCAGATTGAATAGCCATCTGGTGGACCGTTATCTTACGAGAGAAGATTGGCATAATTGGACGGAGATATTGATTGAAATGTCAAATGTCCTATGGAAGTTAAGAGATAAATTTGAGCCAGATATGTGGCTTGAAACAAACGCAAAAATCTATGAGGTGACATTCATAAATTTATACAGTGACTCAAAATACTCTGAAAGCGGTTTATGCTTTGTATGTTTAAGACTATTTACGAAAGTTTTGTTTAACTTCGCAAATCACGCTAGGGAAGGAGATAAATCAAGCGACTTCCATATCACCAATGAGAAGTTTAAGGAGATCTCGCAGATGATTGGGACACGCCCGGATCACATAACTCACGCCAACTTTATAGAAGAAAAAATCAGTAAACATAATTCGTGAAAATTCAGGTGAATTATACGAACAAATAAACCCTATATTTTTTGGAGGAATGGTAATTACCATTCCTCCATATTTTTTTAGGCATTAAAACTGTTAATAAAAATGTGTATCTTAATTCGGCGATAGCAGAATTAAGATACACATTTTTATTGAGCACTGATATTTACATTTAGAATCTTTTAAGAATCGTTTTGATTGAATTTCAATTTGGATTATGCTAATCTGAAAGTATGAAAATAATACTTTTGAGAGATGTGAGGGGATTGGGGAAAAAATATGATATCAAAGAAGCCAAAGATGGTCACGCTTTGAATTTGCTAATACCTCAAGGGCTGGCGGTTCACGCGACGGGTAAGAATATGAAGGAAGTGGATATAAAGAAGAGAACAGATTTAGAACATAGGAAGATCCAAGAAGACCTTCTGATAATGAATCTTAAAGAATTAAGCGGGGTTAAAATTGAGATGGCGGAAAAAGCCAATGAAAAAGGGCATCTGTTCGCCGGAATTCATAAAGAACAGATTATTCCAGAAATAAAAAAGCAGACCAGAATTGATATGCTATCTGAGTTTCTAATTCTTGATAAACCCATTAAAGAAGTCGGCGAACACGAAATCACCGTCAAAGTCGCGGACAAGACAGTAAAATTCAAGCTTGTTGTTAAGGCTCTGTAAAACAAAAACGCTCAATTTCAAAATTGAGAGTTTTTGTTTTACTAATACTGATTTTATTTACCTAACGCTGACAACCTTCCTTACTGTCCAAGATGAGTCAAAATTACCTTTTCTTTTGTGCCCATATTCAACTCTACCGTCTTTGAGAGCGAAAAGAGTGTGATCTTTGCCGACTCCGACATTTTGGCCAGCCATAATACTTCGCCCTTTCTGGCGCACCAAAACAGAGCCGACTTTAGCCGTTTCTCCCGCATAGAGCTTTATTCCGAGGTATCTCGGATTGGAATCTCTGCCGTTTTTTGTTGTCCCCGCCGCTTTTTTTGTTGCCATAAATAAGTTGAAAGTTTATAAAGTTATAAAGTTTATTCCGCCTGAGGCGGATCCTCCTTCGGAGGAAAAGTGCGAACCTATAACATTAAATTTGTTTGATATAATAACTCAATGAGTATAAAAGATTTGTTTCTAAAAATCAAGGGCGAGTGCTGGAATTCGATTTTTTTGTTCAATCATAGGACGAAGACCGCTTTTCGCGGCGATTTCTTCACGGCGGTTGTCATTATCCTCGTAGCTTTCGCCGGATTCGGACTCGGCAGGCTGTCCGCTCTGGAAGGGAAGAAGATGCCCATTTTAATTGAAAGAAGCTCATCTTCATTATCTTCAACAAACGAAGCCATACCCAATAAAAATACGGTATCCATCAAAACAACTCAAAATCCATCCGAAAAATCCTTCGTCGCGGCAAAATCGGGAACAAAATATTATTTCCCATGGTGCGGAGGAGTCTCAAGAATCAAAGAAGAAAACAAAATCTGGTTCGCCTCGGAAACGGAAGCGACAAAAGCCGGCTACCAACCGGCCGCCAATTGCAAGGGGTTGAAGTAAAGCGATAAAAACCATTATCTCGGGTGTGATATAATTGCAATAATTATGAAAATAAAGGACTTGTTGAAAATTGAAAGACCGAGAGAGAAGCTTGAGAAATACGGGGTTAAAAAACTTACGGAATTTGAGCTTTTGGCGATTCTTTTGGGTTCGGGGATTGAGGGTTTGAATGTGATTCAGCTTTCAAAAAAAATTTTAGACACCATTCAAAAAATCGGCATTAAGAAAATCAAGGAGTTTATCTGTTGGCCAAAAGAATTACTGTTATCGATTAAGAAGGATATAAGCCAATAAAAAGCCAAAGGGACATCTTGCGAGGTCCCTAAGCTACGGATTTAGCGATCTTTCAATCACTTGCATTATATACCTATTTTTTTATAAACAAAGCAATAGAAGTTATTCACATTGATATTTTCTTGACTCTCTCTCGGAAAAAGTCAGAAAAAACCAAACCCTTCAATCCGAAACAGAAAAAGAATTGAAACTGCTGGAAAGGGGGATTTTAAGCGAAGCGTTTGGCGGATAAAGAAAAAATTTCGTGGTATAATTAAAAAATAACTGCGAACACGAAATTATTTTCCCCAAGGAGCGAAGATTAAGTTTTTGGAAATAAAAATATGAATAACGACAATCAATCATCGAAAATTATTATTTATCAAACTGAAGACGGTCAGACTAAAATTGATGTTCAATTTCAGATGGCTTACGCAAAAGCTCATGGCAGAACTTTTTGAAGTGAGGGTACCAACAATTAATGAACACTTAAAAAATATATTTTTTACGCAAGAATTAGAAAAAAAACAGTTATTCGGAATTTCCTAATAACTGCCGCCGATGGCAAGGAAACTGTCCGCGCCATATTTTTACTTATCTGCTATAATATTTTTTATGATTATAGTAGATGTTGAATCATCGGGGGTTGATGCCGTAAAACACTCCGTTCTGTCCATCGGAGCGATTGATTTTTTGAATCCGAAGAATCAATTTTACGGCGAGTGCCGTGTTTGGGACGGGGCTCATATTATGGACGAGGCGCTTGCGGTCAACGGCTTCACTATGGAACAAATTACGGACAAAAATAAACAGACCGAAGAGTCATTGGTCAAATCTTTTTTAGCTTGGGTTGAAACAACGAGTGAGCATACCATAGCGGGGCAGAATCCTTCCTTTGACAGAGACGCGATTCACAAAGCGGCGGAACGGTATCATCTGAATTGGCCTCTAGCTTACCGAACTATTGACCTTCACACCGCTTGCTACTTCCATATGATTAAAAGGGAAGTGAAGCCTCCTGTCGCCAACAAAAGAACCGACTTGAACTCGGATAAAATAATGAAATATGTCGGAATTCCGGTGGAACCGCACCCGCACAATGCTCTTAATGGAGCAAAAGTTGCCACGGAAGCGTTCTCAAGGCTGTTTTATGATAAATCTCTATTTGAGGAGTTTAAAGGCTATACTATCCCTTGGTAGTGTTGTCCAGTTTTAGCCTTATTTATAGCCCTATTTAGGGCTTTTTCTGTTGAAAATTAGGGCCAAAATGCTTGACACGGCTAAAATAAAATGCTAGTCTATTATAAGTCAGAGGCAACTCTGATTTTTTAATTTAGGGGCTTGTTCTGTCAGGTATTAGAATTTTAACAAGCTTCAAAACAAAAATTTATGATTGAAATTACAACATCTTTATTGTTTTTAGTTTCGTCGTTTTATGGAGGGGTAAGCGAAGCGTCAGTTGACGGCGCTTTAGGAATCAAAGCCGACACGACTCAAAAACAAGAGTATTCGGAGAGTATCAAGAGTATCAAAACTGATAATCCCATTACATTTGAGCAGTATGTCAGAGAATATTTTAGTGATGATCCCATATTGGCCGAAATCGCCAAGTGTGAATCAACTTTCAGGCAATACAGCTCTTCCGGCGAGGTGATAAAGGGAAGGGTCAATAAAAGCGATGTCGGCGTGATGCAGATAAATAAATATTATCATCTGAAATCAGCTGAAAAGCTTGGCTACGACTTGCATACCACTGAAGGCAATATGGCTTACGCCAAAGCGCTTTATGACAGGGAAGGAACAAAACCTTGGAATTCGTCATCCAAATGCTGGAAGAAGTATGCCAAAACGGCAGACAGTCTTATTAACGGATAAAAAATCTAACGGAATAGAAAATAATTCTGTTTCAATACAAAAATCCCGCTTCAATTAAGAAGCGGGATTTTTGTATATATTTTCAAGTAAAACAAAAAAATAAATGTGTATCTTAATTCTGCTATCGCCTAAATAAGATACACATTTATTGTGAATTACGAAACCCTCGTTTTCCGTCATTGCGAGCCGGTACTCCGGCGTGGCAATCCGGAATTTACCACGCGTAATTATGGATTGCTTCGCTTTGCTCGCAATGACAATGTGGCAATATGATAGTTTCGTAATTCAAAGACATTTATTATTATGTTATGACAAAAAATTGACAGGAGAGAGGAGTTAATCATCAATGCCATTCATAAAAAATTGAAAAGACGGAATGATTAGGATAAACTTAAAAAATGAATTTAAAAGAAACATATAACAAAATCGCCGAGGATTGGCACAGTGACCATAAAAAAGATGACTGGTGGATAGAAGGAACGGATAAATTTATTTCTTTTCTGAATAAGGACGATCTTGTGCTGGATGTCGGATGCGCCGGGGGCATTAAATCAAAATATTTAATTGAAAACGGATTAAATGTCGTCGGGATGGATTTCTCGGAAAAAATGGTAGAAATTGCAAAATGTGAAGTTCCGAATGGTGAATTTTTAGTTAAAGATATGGCAAATGCCGATACTCTCAACTATATATTTGACGCTATTTTTATGCAGGCTGTCCCGCTTCATATTCCCAAGGTGAATGCAAAAGAAATAATTAAAAAACTTGCGAAAAAACTCAAGCGAGGCGGTTATTTTTATATAGCCGTCAAAGCAAAAAAGCCGGGCAGGGCAGAGGAAGAAGTGTCAGTAGAAGAAGACTACGGATACCGATATGAGAGGTTCTTTAGCTTTTTTACTCTCAAAGAGATTAAACAATATATGAAAGAGTCAGGACTTGATGTGATATACGAGACTACTACCGATTCAGGGAGAGCAACTTGGATACAAGTTATTGCTCAGAAGAAATAGTTTCCTTAAATAAATCAATAAACAAAAGAAGAAATTATTCCAAGATAGCCTCATCAGAGGGGAAGTCCTTATTTAGCAGTTTTAAGATATAATAGGCGTGTCGCACAATATATCTTTTGCGACATACTATGTATTATTATTAGTGTTATTCTTTTTCAATTATTCCCTTCCTGCGTATTTTGTTTTTTGAAAATTTTATTCCAGACATTATGAGCCGACTCCGAGATATATCCCTTCCAAACGGAGACCGACACCGTTTTCATATATTGAAAATTATTTTTCAGGCGCGCTGAATCAAATTTTGAATCTACTATGGACTTTATATCAACAAAAAAACTGATCGTGACAACCGCGACTATTACCATAAGCGCTGTTTTGATGAACCCCCTGTTTTTATTTTTATCTGAATCTGGGTGAAATATATTTTGCATTTTTTATTGCTTAAATTCTAACATTTCGCAATCCTTTTTTAAAGGTACGGCATAGGATCAAGATACGCTTTAAGGTCGGCGATAGGCATACGATATATCCCGCCACACACCGCGCTTTGTCTGTCCATTATTTGAACTCCCTGGCTCGCGTACACGCTAAAATGAAGATGCGGACCGGTGGAATATCCGGTATTTCCGGAATAGCCTATCACATCGCCGGTTTTAATCTTCTGGCCTTCAACGGCTTTTATAAGCGAAAGGTGCGCGTATATCGTGGACAGACCGTTATTGTGCCTTATAAAGACCCATTTGCCGAAGGATGCTCCTTTGCAAACTTTATCCGTATCGCCCGTTCCCATCACCACGCCGTCCAGCGCCGCTTTGATTCTTGTCCCCGGAGCCGCCCGAAAATCAACGCCATTGTGCCCTTTGCCGTTGTAAGCGTTTTTTTTCACGGCAAAATCCGTATAGCCGAAATATTGAGTGACGAATATTTTATCCAGAGGCCAAGATAAAATGCCCGCTTCCGCCTTCGGAAAGCTGTCGGGGTCAATGGCGATTTTCAGCTGTGATTCAAACTCAAGCAATTCCTTCTCAAAAGCTTCGCTTAAAGCTATTTTTTCGGCCAAAATTTTTTTGTAATTTGACTCATTGTTTTTTGTTGCCGTCAAAAGCTGGCTTTTCTCGTTTTTATTGTCCTCAATAAGTTCTTGCTGGTCTTTAAGCTCCGATTTTATAACTAGCAGTTCTTTCTTATTCCTCTCTTTTTCGGATTTGGTCGCTCGCAGTTCATCTTTTAAAACTCTAAGTTCGTCAATATTTTTTTTGAGTCCGATTTGAAATCTTAGAAGCGTCTCCACTTCATCCCAGAGCGTGGAAACATTATCGTAAGTCAAGAGTGTTTCCACGAGCGAAGACCCCTCGGCGACATTGATTTTTCTAAACGCGGAAGATATCGCGTCAATGTCGTTTTTTATTTTTTTTTCAACGTTCTTTGTTTCTATTTCCAGCTTCTCAATGCTTAAATTCGTAATTCCTATCCTGTTCTCGGTCGCTTTAATGTCAGTCTCAAGCTTCTTTGTTGTGAGGTTTAAAGTATTTATCGCGCCCTGAAGTGTTTTCGCGCTTTTTCCGGCTTCAGCGGCTTTTTGTTCGTATTCGGCGATTTCTTTCTCTATTTCTTGCTTCTGCTTATTCTTATCGTTTATTTTAACCTTCAACTCATCTATGGTCGCCGCGTTTCCGATTGATTTTCCATTGAAAAATGTTATCGCCCCGACCAGAAACAACAAGAAAATTATTTTAAACGCCCATAAAAATTTCATTTTCATTTTATTTTTTGCTCCGCGATTTTTATCCTCTCTATCGTTTCCTTTTTCCCGAGCGCGGACATTATGGCGAACGGGTCCGGCGACTTTTCTCTGCCGGAAAGAGCGAATCTGATCGGCCAAAGGACGCTCCCCTTCCCCATTTTTTCGGCATATCCGAACAACACATTCTTTATGTTGTCAATTGTGAATTGTTCTTCCGAAATATTTTCAAGTGATAATCGGGCATGTTCCAAGTGCGTTTTTGTCATCATAATGTCGGAATCACCTTTCCATTTCAACGAATCTTTTTCGTAATCCGGTCTTTTGAAAAAGAAGTCTATTTCTCCCGCTTCTATTATGCCGTTCACATCGCCGAATGAATTTATCCTGTCCAGAATCAAAGGATATAATTTTTTAACATATGATATATCCGTGTCGTAATGATTTCTCGCAATTTTATAGATTTCATCCGCGATTTGGTCAGGTGGAAGAAGTTTGAGGTGCTCTTTGTTCACCCATTTCATTTTCTCTTCATTGAAGATCGCGCCGCCTTTTTGTATTTTTTTTATGTTGAATTTTTCAATCAACTCGTCTAATGTGAAAATTTCCTGGTTCGTGCCCGGATTCCAGCCGAGAAGAGCCATGAAATTGGAGACGGCTTGAGGCAGGTAGTCCTGTTTTATGTAATGCGAAAGAGAAACTTTTTCCCCGTGCTTTCTCTTTGACAACTTGGCCCGGTCACTGTCAAGAATTAGCGGCAAATGGGCGTAAAAAGGCTTCGGAGCGCCGATGGCCTCTTGAATGAGTATTTGGCGCGGGGTGTTGGAAATATGGTCTTCGCCCCTTATGATATGAGTAATTTCCATTTCAAAATCGTCAACAACCACCGCGAGATGGAACAAAGGTTCTTCAAGACTTTTAGCGATGACAAAATCTTTGAGCTCTGTTGTGTCAAATTCAATTTCTCCTCTTATCATATCGCTGAACGAAATTTTTTTATTGGGATTTTTGAATCTTATGACTTCGCTTCTCTCTCCAGCCTCCAGAGCGCCGGATTCTTTTGAAACATACGCCTTGCCTTCGCCAATGAGCTTTTTAAGATATTTTTTGTAAATGTCTTCCCTTTCGGACTGCCTGTAAAATTCGTCGAAATCAAAACCCAGCCACTTCAGGCCGTTCACGATGTCTTCTTCGTGCTCTTTCTTTGAGCGCTCCTTGTCGGTGTCTTCAATTCTCAAAATAAACTTGCCTTTATTTTGTCTGGCAAAAAGATAATTGAAAAGCGCGGTGCGAGCGCCACCCAAGTGAAGCGCTCCGGTGGGACTCGGAGCGAAACGAACGATTGTTTTTTTGTTTGCGTCCGGTGTTTTCATCTTTCGTGCTTAAGCGCTATGTGTATTATTTCTCTGGCTATTTTTTCCGCCGCGTCAATTTTGGCGAATTCTTTGGCGTTTTTTCTCATCCTGTCGCTTTCCGTTTTGTTTCTTATTATTCTGTTCGCCTCCGAAACAAGTATATTGTCGCTCAAGTTGGATTCTTCAATTACGATCGCGGCGCCGCTTCTCGCGTAGCTGTAGGCATTCATCCTTTGATGGTTTGAAACCGAATTGGTTATGGGAATAATGATTGAAGGAATTCCCCACGCCGCTATTTCAAAAATTGCCGATCCCGCCCTTGAGATTACCAAATCGGCGACGCCAGCCGACATACTCATTGCTAGATTGTTAAGATAATCAAAAGGCTTATATCGGCTTCCTTTCGGATTCCCGGCTAAAACAATATCGGCCATTTGCAAAGCGCCTTTTATGTTGTTTTTCCCGGTCTGGTGAATTATTTGATAATTTTCCACAAGGGCCGGCAGAGCCTCCACTATCGCGTCATTTATGATTTGCGCGCCGAGAGAACCTCCTAATATAAGAATGACTGGAAGATTGGTTTCAAGTTTTAAAAATTCATGAGCGCCGCTTGTTATCGGATTCAATATTTCTTTTCTTATCGGGTTTCCGGTAAAAGCTGTTTTTGCGGGGTCAAAAAATTTTACGGCATCGGGATAAGACACCGCGATTTTTTCGGCGAATTTCCCGGCCCATTCGTTGACTCTCCCGGGCACGCTGTCTGACTCGTGAATCACCACCGGAATCCTGAAAAACTTCGCGGCGACAAGTACCGGAAAGCTCGCGTAAGCGCCTTTGCTGAAGATGACATCCGGGTATATTCGGTAGACTTTTATCAGAGCCGAAACAACTCCGATTAAGGTTCTGATCGCGTCAATGACATTTAATATTGAAAAATATTTTCGCATTTTTCCCGCTCGGCTTTTCACAAATGTGATATTATTTTCAATAAGCGCTCCTTTGTCGTACGGATAATCGGACATAAAGAAAAGTTGAGGCGCGATAAGCTTCTCGTCTTTTACAATGCGATTAATCTCTTCCGCAACCGCGATTATCGGATAGAAATGACCGCCTGAACCTCCTCCTGTTAGCAATATTTTCATTTGAATTATGTTTAATCGAAAAAAAATTTATAAATTTGCGAATCACAAAACTTCATTATTCGCGGAACACGCATAATGAAGTTTCGCGATTCAAGTGGCAAAGTTCTTCAGCCGCTTTCCATTTTTATGCCGATTTTCTATACTTGGACACATTTAAAATTATTCCCATCTCGGCTAATGTGAAAAACATAGATGTCCCGCCTTGGCTGAAAAAAATAAGAGGCAGTCCGGACAAAGGTATGACACCGAGCATTGAAGCTATGTTTATAAATGACTGAGATATGACAAGTATAACAATTCCAACTACCAAAAGTCCACCGAACATATCCGGAGATTTGAGAGCTATTTTAAAGCCACGAAAAACAAAAAAGACAAAGACAAGAATCACAAAAAAACTTCCGACAAAGCCGAACTCCTCGGCCGCGACGGCGAATATGGAATCCCCCATAGACTCAGGCAGAAATTTGAATTTTTGTATGCTTTGGCCGAAACCTCTTCCGAACATTTCGCCCGAACCTATCGCTATGAGAGATTGCTGGATTTGATAACCGGCATCTCTGGAATTGGCCGCCGGATTGAAAAAGGTCATAAATCTGTCCATCACATAAGGCCGAAAATACGCCGTGGCCGTTATCGCCATAAGCAGAGCAAGAATCAGGATGATTATATCTCTCCATCTTGCTCCCGCTGTCACGAATATTCCCAATCCGGCCATTGCTATCACGACAAGTCCGTCAGTATCAGGCTGTTTGAGCATTATCGCGCCAACGATACCGATAAGTATGAGGAATGGCAGAAGACCGTATCTGAAAGTGGCTGTTTTTTCTTTTACGCCCGACAGCCACGCCGCGAAATATATCACGAAAGCTATTTTCAAAAACTCGGCGGGCTGGAATGAAATCCCGCCTATTGAAAGCCATCTTTTGGCTCCGTTGTGCGCGAACCCTAATTTCGGCGCGAAAACCAAAAGCGTCAAAACGATTCCGGTGATAAATATAAGCAACGCATATTTTCTCCATACCCTGTAATGGATTTTTGACAAGATCAGGCAGGCTACGGAACCGAGAAATAATCCGAAGAAAGTCTGGTTAAAGGCGATGTTGGAGAATCTCGCGCCGTCTCTCGCCAAAAGGCTGAGAGACGCGGAAGCAAAAACAGAAAAACCGAGAATGGTTAAAAAAATGACCGTCGCTAAAAATATTCTATCAACTTTTTTGCTTTTCATTTGAAAATTCGCTGGTCTTAAAAAACTGTTTTTTATAAATTAAATTTATCGACCGACAAGAGCTAAAATTATTCCGAGAACGGCGAATACGACCCCGATTATCCAATATCTCATTGTGATTTTGGAACGAGACCACCCTTTAGCTTCAAAGTGGTGGTGTATCGGCGCGACAATTAATATTTTTTTCCCGTTGCGAAATTTTTTGGAAAACATTTGCGCGATAACCGAAAAAGAAGTTATGACGAGTGGAAAAGCGATAATGGGCAATACGACAACGGAATCAGTGAGAAACGCGACGACTGAAAGAGTGATGGTGAGGCCGAGAATGCCAGTCTCTCCCATATAAAATCTGGCCGGCGGAACATTAAACCAAAGAAATGCCAGTATTCCTCCGGCAAGCACGGCGCAAAAGGCCGCCAAGTCTATTTGATTGTGGAAAAAAGCTATTGTCGCGTAAGCGGCGAAAACTTCCGCCATAAGCCCGCCAGCGAGTCCGTCAATCCCGTCCACGACACTGCTTGAGAAAACGGAGAGCATAACGATTATGAAAAACGGTATGAATAAAAATCCGATGTCAATCGCCCCTAGAAAAGGAATTGATATTGAAGAAACTCCCAGTTTGTAGAAGAACCATGACCCTATGAGTGCTCCGATTATGACGACTGCCGCAATTTTTATTTTCCGATAAGCGATAGCGTCTCCGGCGTATCCGCCCTTGCCTATAATTTGAAAAAAATCGTCAACCAGCCCCAAAAGCGATGCCGCCAAAAGAGCGAACAAAGGAACGATTGTCTGCCCCCGGCTCAAGAAAGACATCTTCCCCGTAAGCTGTGAAGGGAAAAAAACGGAAACGAGATAAATGACGAAAATCGTGAGGAAGACGCTGAGCCAAATGATAATTCCACCGACTCTGGGGGTATTCAGTTCCCCTTTTTCGTTATGTATTTTCACAAAATCCGCGGAAGTTTGAGACATGCTCCGTGATGACTTCTTCCACATTTTGTATTTATAAAAATACTTAGTGAGAATCGGCGTTATCAGAAGGCCGATAAAGAAAGCCAGCGCCGAAGGAAAAAGGACTTTGATGACATTTATTATCATATTGTCATTATATTATAATATTAAATCTTAAATTCCAAATCCCATTCATTCTGTGTTATTATATCAAATGCCAAACGCATTTAGCTTTTAATAATAAATTTTTAAAACATTATGACAACATCAGCAATTATTTTCCTTATCGGTCGGATTATGTTCGGCGGTTATTTCGTGATGATGGGACTGAATCATTTCGGCAACCATAAAATGCTTGCCGGCTATGCCGCTTCCAAAAAAATTCCTATGCCGAGCATGGCGGTTTATTTTTCCGGTGTTTTGATTTTTTTGGGAGGGGTTGGAATAATTTTCGGCATTCATCCCGTCATTTCGCTAATACTTATAATAGCTTTCCTATTGCCGGTTTCTTTTCTAATTCATTCTTACTGGAAAAATTCCGACCCGATGGCAAAAATGACCGATATGACGCATTTCTTCAAAAATTTAGCCTTAATCGGCGCGGCTCTTATGCTTATCGCCTCGTTTTAGTTTATATTTCCCAAATTACGAAATGCAAAAATTCAGGTCCTCGGGTCGCAAAAGCTATTTGTTTTTAAATGTTTTTGCTCAACCAGACCTGAATTTTTGCATTTCATAATTTGGGGTTATGTTATAATTCAGTTAATTTAATAAACCCCGATTAGTCTTTAAAAACTAATCGGGGTTTGGTAAAATAATTTTACTGAAGCTGAAGGAGAAAACGCAATTCTTCTATATCATCAAAATGATTTTTTGCGCCTTCTATTTCTTGGTATGTTTCGTGGCCTTTGCCGGCCAAGAGAATAATGTCGCCGGGCACAGCAAGCGAGCAAGCTTCTCTTATCGCTTCCCTTCTGTCCGCAATCGTTAAAGTCTTTTTTTCTGCTTCATTATCAAGTCCTTTTTTCATCTGCTCAATTATAATAACCGGGTCTTCTGAACGAGGATTATCAGAAGTGATAATAAGCCTGTCGCTAAACATAGCTGCTATTTCCGCCATTATTGGCCTTTTTGTCGCGTCTCTGTCGCCACCGCAGCCGATTACAGTTATCACCTTTCCCCTATCGCCTTTTATGTCGCGGACGGTTTTCAATACATTTTCCACTGCGTCCGGCGTGTGAGCGTAATCAACAATTCCGATGACTCCTTTCTTTGATTTGAAATGCTCAAATCTTCCTTTCACCGGATCAAGATTGCTCAATATTTCTAAAACCCGAGACCTTTTTTGATCCAACAGAACAGAAGCGCCGTAGATGCCCAAAAAATTATAAGCATTGAAACTGCCGATAAGTTTTGTCCTGACTCGATAGCCACCAATGTCAAGCAATAGTCCGTCAAATCCGTTCCCAACGATTTTAGCGCTGAAATCAGCCGGTGATTTTAGAGAAAAATACTTTTTGGCGGCTTTGGAATTTCTATCCATCACTTTCGCATTTTCATCGTCAAGATTGCTCAATACGAAAGCGTCATTCTCCAGCATTTCCAAAAACCCTTGCTTGGCTTTCATATACTCCTCAAACGATCCGTGATAATCCAGATGGTCGTGAGTAATATTGGTGAATATCGCTCCGGCGAATTTCAGTCCGTCTATCCTGTGTTGCACCACCGAATGCGAGCTAACTTCCATAAAGCAATATGAGCATCCGGCTTGAACCATATCGTTCAACAACTCATTTAATGTTATCGCGTCCGGCGTGGTGTTGTTCGTAGAAAACTCTTTATCGTCTACCATATTCTTCACTGTTGAAATCAAGCCAACCTTGAAACCTAGCTTTTTGAATAAGCAATACAGAAGAGTGGTCGTGGTAGTCTTGCCGTTCGTTCCCGTCACTCCGACAAGTTTCAATCGCGAAGACGGGTCGCCAAAAAATGCTTTGGCTATTTTGGGAATCGCGGCTTGAGTGTCATAAACTTTCACATAAGTTACTCCTCCCGCAAGCAAGCTTGGAAATTCCTCGCAAATTATCGCATTCGCTCCTTTTTCAATCGCTTCTTTGATAAAATTATGCCCGTCAGAAGATCCGCCTCTCACAGCCGCAAAAACTGAAGACGGTTGGCATTTTCTGGAATCCAAACAAAGTGATGAGACTGAAATTTCGTCAGAACCTATTATCTCCGCAATCGGGACATCATTTAGCAATTCTTCCAGCTTTTTCATACATTATTTCCTTTCTTTAAAAAGTTCAATTTTAATATCTTATTAAAGATTATTCCTTGCAACATAAAAGTCAAATGCGCATTTTAATTCTCAGTATTTTTATCAGTCAAATAATTCACAGTCGCGTCTATAAGTTTTTCCATATCTTCAAATCTGCCATCTATTGTTGATCCCAGAACTGAAATAATAATCGGTCTCATAAGTCCAAGATCAAAAGCCACGATCAAATTTCCGCCGGAAATACCCGTGTATCCTGTTTTTGAGGCGATTAAATTGGGAATTGCTCCCGTGATTTCATTAGTATTTTTGGCTTTGTGATCTATATCGTCAAGAGATACCAATTTGATCTCATCATAAGCCGTCGCTTCAAGAACCTCAGGGTTGTTTTTGATTATATAAGCGAATAATTTCGCCATATCTTCTGCTGATCCGTATCCCCCGCTTACATTATCAGACGAATCCAATCCGGTTTCATTTAAATAAAAAGTCTGATTAAGCGAAATTTCTTTCGCCTTTTTGTTCATCAAATCCATGAAGTTTTCGCGAGACGATTCGGCGTCCGGTTCATTTTCTCGCCCACAGGTCATCTCCGTTGTCGTTGAGCCGGACCTAACGCTTTCAATCGCGCTCGCGACCGCGTATATGCCGTCGTTTGACGATGTTACTAAACTGAAGTCAATCAAGTCTTTAAGTTTCCATTTTTCTTCATTCTTAAGCCCGCTATCGCCCTCTTGTCTTATGGAATCGGAAGTAATTTTGATTTTCTCTTCACCTCCTTTGTCTTCCCAAGCCACAAGCGCCGTCATTACTTTTGCAAGCGATGCTAGGGGCAGTGGCTCCTTCTCGTTTTTCGCGTAAATTATTTTTTGATTTTCAACATCCCATACATAAGCGGCTTTTGCCAGAATGTTTGTTTCGGGGAACGGTTTTTCAATTTTTACCGTCGAGTCAGTGGCGTTTTTCCTCCATTCATTAGCCGTTGGGTAAGTTAACAGAATAACAATGATCGGAATTAAGAATAAGAGTGTTGCGATAAAACGCGTCTTCAAGCTTGAAGACGGCGGGCTAGACTCTTGCGTCGGATGATTCATTTCTGTTTCCATTATCTGTATTTTCTATTTTTTGAGGCTCATCGTCAAGGTCGTTTGAGGTGTTGTTTAGAGCGTCTTCTTCTTTGGAAGCTTGCTCGTTTATTTTTTCAAATTCATTTTTGACTTTTTCGTATTCCGGCGCGTCTTCAATTTTCGAAAGGCCGAGATAAGACAGCAATTCAAAAGACGGCTTGTACATAAAACTTCTTTGGTCATTTGGTTTGACCACTTTTTCTATAAGGCCGCGCACAAGAAGATTTCTCAAAATAAAATTAGACTGCACGCCTCTTATATAATCAATTTCAGCCCGCGAAATAGGTCCTTTATAAAGAATAATTGATATCGTTTCCAGTCCAGCCTTGCCCAAATCTTTCACAAGCTCTTCTTTGGTCAAAGTTTCCAAAATCGCGGACATTTGAGGCGTCGTTCCGAGCATTACTTCGTCTTCTTTGAAGACGATAATCATTCCCCTTCCTTCAAGTTTTTGTTTTAGGATTTCAAGAGACGACAAAATATCATTTTCCGTCGCGTTTAAAATTTGAGCAAGTTTTTTCACCCGCACAGGCTCCCCTTTCCAGAAAAGTATCCCTTCAATTTGAGCGTCTAGCGAAAGTGTTGTTTTGTCTTGTTCCATTATTATAATCAAAAAATTTCTTTAAATATGATTTCTAATTCTTTATCAACATTATGCGACAATTTTGTATGTGGAATTTTCAAATTTTTTAAAACAATATCAAATCTCTCAAAGCCGCCATCACTTCTCAATTCAACCCATTCGACTTTTCGACTGGTTAATTGTTTTTTATTTGTGTCTGAAAGCTTATCTGCCACAAATACCTTACTGTCTCGCGCTATAACCGCATCTGCGCTTTCAGGGTTACCTCGCCCCATTAGTTTGATCTCGCATTTGTATTGATTCTTACCTTCAATTAAATAAAAATCAATTTCTCTTTCAAAATCATCTTTTTCAATTTCTTTGCCTTTTATTTTTAAAGAATAATTACTTTCAGAGACGCCGTATAATTTGCAAAGAGTTTGCATTAAAGGTTTTTCAACTCTTTTGCCAGCAGTACTCCACAAACCACCTCTTAATGCAGATCTTTTTACTGCCAAAGTATTTATTACGATTAGACTTTCGCTAACATTTAGATCAACACTCACTCCTTTAAATTTAACAGTTAAAGTGAGATCAAGGTCGTGTTCTGTGTCCACAAGATTTTTTATCGCTTCATAAAGAGTGTCGTAATGTTCATTTGAAGCATCAATAACAATTTCCTTTGTTGAAGAATTAAACATGTTGTGGATTGTCTTTTCGTTTAATCCCGAATTGATTGCAATGTCGCGAGCCGATAAATTGGGATTGAGAAATTCTTTTTTATACCAATCTGCTGTTACGCCTTTGTTTTTAAGTTTTGCATCAACAATTTTCTTAAAGAAATCAACGGCAAATTGTAAAAATTCTGCGTTAATAAGTGTTACAACTTCAATTCTATAATCCTCTCCTTTGAGTAATTTTCTTATTATGTTTTTCGCGACTTGTTCCGTTATTGTCATATTTTTCTATTATTTAATGATATGAAATTTTTAATATCTATAAAATTTGGCTGATTATTTTTTTTATCAAACAAGTTGCTGTTTCTGATCAAATCCTCTTTCATCCTGCTAATATATTTCGATTCTTTTTCCGTTAAAAAGAAATGCCTATTTAAATTGATTGCTGCTAAGCCTAATGTTCCGCTTCCAGCGAATGGGTCAAAAATTAAATCATCCACAAATGAATAATATTTAATTACTTTATTGCACAACTCTATCGGGAAAACCGCACTATGCACTCTATCAAACGAGGGAGAAATACGCCAAATATTTGTTGTTTCGTATTTATCCTCAACTTTACTTTTTTTTACTTTATCCCAATTGTATTGGCTTATATTCCAATCAATCAATTTATCCGTTTTTTTTCTGTAGACCATTATCATTTCTGAGATAGCATTGGGTTTATAACCTAATGGTTTTCTGTGTTGTAAAAAACCTGCATTTCTATTCTTTACGCTTGCCTCCGGTTTTACCCATACAATATCATCAATAAATTCCCAGCCCATTTTCACTAATAGCGGATGAATATCATAAGGAATAGGATATCTTTTACTGGCATGAGCTCTGCTTATTCTTGGAATAATAATCGGTGATGTATTAAGTACAAAAAACCTTCCTTCTTTCGTAACTCGATGAACTTCCTTAAAAACTTTTTCTAAAAATTTCAAATATTCATCGTAGCTCTGATAAATTGAATAATCTCTAGCATTATAATAAGGCGGCGAAGTGAAAGTCATGTGGATAGATTCATCCGGAACATATTTTAATGTTTCCAAGACATCGCCCTGAACAATTGTATTTTTAAGATGGGCCGGAAATTCATCCTGTTTTCCGTTATCTTTCGAACCATAACTTACTCCGTTTATTTCTTTACCGATAACTTCTTTAATTAACTCATTTGGGTGATTGAGTAGTTTTGATAATTCTTTTTTTACTTGATTATTACTTGAAAAAACAAGTAATCCTCTTATTGCTTGCATTACAACTTTTGGATCATTGTCTGATAACAATTTTATAAGAATCGGAATCGTCTTTTCATTTCTTAATCTTCCAATAGCGGAAACAGATTCACGTCTGACTTCAGTGCTTTCGTCTTGTTTGGCGAAATTTACGAAAGTGTCTAGCAAAGAAACATCACCAATTTTTGCAAGATTTTTTATAGCAAGTGATCTAATTGTTTCGTTGTTATTGTCTAATAAATTCAGTAATGGCTGTTTGCTATATCCATTTTCTAATCTCCCTAACTTTTCTAGCACATAAACAATCGTGCCGTCATTTTGATCTTGCAAAAAAGACAGAAGAGCTTGAGTGTCGTTTTTTAATTCATTAATCACACCCCTGTCAAATTGTCTATTTAATGTTGCCATATTTATAATTAATTATATTCCATATTGAAATTATTCAAAATAATTAAGCATATCTTGGCGTGGTCATTTCCTGCGTCTGCATTTTAATATCATCAAACTGATTTTCTTGAATCACTTCAATCACCCCTTGCTTCACGAGCTCAAGCATTGCTAAAAAGCTCACAATGATATTAATTTTATCTTCTTTTCCAATTTGCGCAAAATCCTTGAAATTCATACTCAAGCCCGTCTTGATTCTTTCGGTAAGATTTTCAATGACATCTTCCAGGCTTATGATTTTTTTGACGACCGCTTTGGGAAGATTTTCACTCTTCGGAATATTTCTTATAACATCGCGCGCCGAATTAAGCAGATTTGAAAGAGTAATGCTTTCATCCGGTGAAAATACAGGATTTATTTTTCTTGCCAGAGGAGAAAAGATGATATTGTGGCCAAAAATTTTTTTGATTCCAAAACTCAATTCCTTTATTTTTTGATAAAGTTTGAGACGGGCTTCAAGGTCTTTGATATCATGCTCCTCTTCTTCTGAAAGATGAAGATTCGGCAAAAGAGAGATTGATTTTATAAGAAGCAGAGTTGAGGCGATAAGAATAAAATTCGCGCTCTCCCCTATCGGAAATTTATTCAAGTTTTTTATATACGCGATGTAATCATCCGCCACTTTAGAAATAGAAATGTCGTTTATAAACAATTTCCTCTTCTCTATCAAATTAAGAAGTAAATCAAGCGGCCCTTCAAATGTTTCAGTTTTTATTTTGAATGAGGTGGTCATTGTTTTGTCTTACTCCGCCAAAAGATTCTTAACAATTTTTACCATTGTTTCTTTTTCTTTCGGATCGCTTTCGGCGACAAGAAGCGCCAAGGCTACAAGAGCGTTGTCGTTTATCTTTCTTTCGCCGGATTTTTTGAAAAGAAAATTTGTTTTGTCCAAGAAGTACACAAACAAAAAAGCGGCGGAGCGTTTGTTTCCGTCAGAAAATGGATGATCTTTGATGATGAAATAAAGAAGATGAGATGCCTTGTCTTCTATTGATGGATACAGTTCTTTTCCGCCAAATGACTGGTAAAGACCTTTAATAATACCCTCAAAACTTCCGTCTCTCTCATTTCCAAACAAGTCACTTGCTTCTTTTTTCATGACCAATTCTTTTTTTAATTCAGCTATTATTTTCAAACAAGCGCCGTATTCCAAAATAAATTTTGTTTTCCCGCCTTTTGATTCTTTGAGCTGTCCTTTATCGTATTGTTCAAGGATAGTCAGTGTTTTGGCGTAATCGGAAAGCAAGTTTAAAATCTCCCCTGCTTGTCCGCTCAACAATTCCTTCTTGGATTTTTCTTGCAAAAAAGAGATAGCCATTTGCAATTCGTTGAATTTTTCGCGAGCTTCCAATAATCTTTTTTCGTTTACTGTATAACCTTTAATCAAATGGTCTTTCAATGTTTTAGTCGCCCAAACACGAAATTGCGTAGCCCTTTTTGAATTAACTCTGTAGCCGACAGAAATAATCATATCCAAATTATAAATATTCATTCTCCTAATTTTTCCATCGGCGGCAACCTGTTCCAAAATGGAACAGGTTGCCTTTTCAATTAACTCCCCTGTTTTATAAATATTTTGAATATGCTTCACTATCGCAGGCCTATTTACATCAAACAGATTGCTTATCTGATGAGCATCAAGCCAAACTGTCTCATCTTCCAAACGCACTTTTAAATCAACCTCATTTTTTGAAGTTTTGTAAATTATTATTTCCCCTTTTTTGAAATTATCTTTTTTCATTGTTAAAAAACAAAAATTATCGTCAAAATTTGAGGCATAAGATAGTTTCAGTAATTGTAGCACAAAAATAAAAGGGTGAGTTGTTTTTTAACAAATCACCCTTTATCATTGTGGCTTGAATTTATTTTAGTGATTCCACTATACGATTTATCTGAGGCATTTTTTTGATAAAATCGTAATTAGCCCTTTTTAAATCAAAACCACACTTTTTACATAAAGGCAGTTTATTTTCTAACCACAACTGAACAGATTGTCTTAATTTTTTACTTACTCTGTTTCTGTGCCCACAACTAGGGCATGGAAATAGAATTCCAACTACCGTTCTGGGATAATACATTTTCTCTTCCTTTTTTCTGATCCCGTCAGATGTCGGTCGCTTTTGGCGAAATTTAAAATGTTCAAAATACTGCTTATATAGTACAGGAACTTTATAAAAAGTCAAGGATTTTGCCGATTTCTGGCTTATTTATTGGTTTTTATCTGTAGACAAAAGCGTATCTATCCTATTTAAATCCCTCGGAAAAAGAGTCGCTTCTTTGACATTTTCCAATCCGAGAAGTTTGGCGGTGAGCCGTTCCAAGCCCATACCAAATCCGCCGTGCGGAGGCATACCGCATTTGAAGGCTTGCAGATAAAAGCTGAATTTATCGGGATTGAGCCCTTTTTTCTTAAGAGCTTCCACCAGCTCGTCGTATTTATGGATACGCTGGGCGCCGGTGGTTATCTCTACGCCCCTGAAAAGCAGATCAAAACCTTTGGCGTACCCTATGTCATTTTCGTCTTCGTGGGTGTAAAAAGGTCTTTTCGCCATTGGAAAATGGGTTATGAAAATAAAATCTGACCCGAATTGTTTTTTGGCGTATTCGCACAGCCATCTTTCGTGTTGCGGTTCAAGGTCGGGTTCTTTCACGCAATCTTCTCCAGTTTCTTTTTTTATAATCTCCTGCGCTTCTCTTAATTTCATCGCCGGAATATTTTCGGGCACTTCCGGTATATTTGCTTTAAGAAGCTCAAATTCTTTCGCGCAAGTTTCTGTGAGCTCGCCCATCACAAATTTAAGCAGGCGGTTTTCCATCTTCATTATATCCGTGTGGTCTTGGATAAACCCCATCTCCATATCCAAGCTGGTATATTCATTTAAATGTCTGGTGGTGCTGTGTTTTTCCGCCCTGTAAACATTACCCACGGCAAACACTCTTTCAAAAACGCCCACCATAATTTGCTTATATAATTGAGGGCTTTGCGCTAGATGAGCAATGTGTTTGAAATATGTCACATCAAACGAATTCGCGCCACCTTCCGCGTCTTCCCCTATCAATTTCGGCGATTGGAATTCCGTAAAATTTTCTTGATTTAAAAATTCTCTGAAAGCTTTTACTATTTCCGCCTGAACTTTAAAAACAGCTTTGGCTTTCTCCGTTCTTAGGGTAAGCGGAAGATTATCCAAATGCGTGTCAAGGTTTGTTACGGCATCTTTTTCAAACGGAATTTCAGCTTCGCTAAGTATTTTTACTTCCATTATTTCCACCTCCACCTCGCCCAGTTCTTCGTTTTTGTTTATCATTTTTTCCGGCCTTTTGTTGACTTTGCCGATTATTTCCACCACCCATTCCGAACGGAGCTTGCTGGCGTTATTGTGCGCTTCTTTGTGATTAGGCAAAGCCACCATCTGGACTTTGCCGGACATATCGCGCAGGTCAATGAAAATAAGCTTGCCGTGGTCGCGGCGAACATCCACCCAGCCGGACAGCTTAATTTCTTCGCCGATTTTATTTTTGATGTCTTTGATATATATTCTTTCCATTATCTAAACTTTATCACAAAAATTAGAAAACAAAATACCCATAGATTTGCATCGCGCAAATCTATGGGTATCCACAATTTCAACAAAGACATTCTCCTTTTAAACATTTTCTTAATTTCAACATATCGCCTTCGCAATAATGCTTAACTCTATTGCCATACAATAATTCAACCTCACTTTTTTGCCTTGTGGATATTGAGATTATATCTGGCTTAACTTCTCCAATGTAGAAAAAATTTGTTTCTTGGGCAATATCTATTCCTTCCCCGTCTTCCGGTTTTATTTTTCCCAGTATTCTATCCATCGGGGTTCCGGACAAAAAATGATCAAGTAAAATTACATCAGGCTTGTGTTCCTCGATCAAACCCAAAGCTTCTTCAGACAATTTAACCGTTCTTGGAAGTCCTGGGTTTACGATTTCTATTGTCTTGTCAATAAGATCTTTTATTGATAAGAGGATCGCCAATGCGTAAAAAAATTCATTACTGATAACTAGAACTCTTTTGAGCTGATTCCCCATTATTTTCTCCTTTCTCTTTCAAGAAAAATTTAACATTCACGAAAGCAACAAAAATAAACAAGGGTATCCACACAAATAGTTTGATCACATCAAATATAAAAGAAGCAATAAACCTTACGGCTTTCTTTATAAAATTAAGCATATCTAATCTCCTTTTAAAGAACTTTCCAGTTAAAATAATTTACTATAAAATACCACAAATGTCTAAAAAAACAAATTTTTTCAAAACAATGTTATTTAAAATTTATGGTATAGTTTATTTGTAAAAAATATGAAAAAAATCCAAAAAATAGAAACTTCGTGGGGAAATGTCGCAAGCTGGTACGATGAAATGCTGGAAGAGAAAGATGGCACTTATCAGAAAAATGTCATTCTGCCAAATATATTGAGACTGTTGGATATAAAGAAGGGCGAGGTTGTTTTAGATTTGGCCTGTGGCACAGGATTTTTCTCGCGAGAATTTTTCAAAAATGGAGCGAAAGTTTTTGGAACAGACATATCGCCAGAGCTTATTAAAATCGCCAAAGAAAATTCGCCGAAAGAAATTAAATTTTTTATCTCTCTGGCTGATCAATTGTCTCTCATTGGAGATAAAAGTGTTGATAAAATAGTGATTATTTTGGCAGTCCAAAACATTGAAAATATTTCCGGTGTTTTTAGCGAATGTCATCGTGTTCTAAAAACCGACGGAAAACTTTTCTTGGTTATGAATCATCCGTCTTTCAGAGTCCTCCAAAAAAGCAGTTGGGGTTTTAACGAGAAAAACAAAATCCAATACAGAAGAATGGACGAATATATGTCTGAATCAAAAACAAAGATTGAAATGCACCCGGGAAAAGATAAGAGCAAGAGCACGGTGTCATTCCATCGGCCGCTTCAAGTCTATTTTAAAATGCTAAAGAAAAACAGATTTTGCGTTAGCGGTTTGGAAGAGTGGATATCGGACAAAAAGAGCCAACCCGGTCCGAGAGCCATAGCGGAAGACAAAGCCAGAAAAGAATTCCCACTGTTTCTGTTTATGGAAGCAATTAAAGTATAAAATTCCAACTTGGAAGCGAGGCTTCCAAGTTGATTGATAAATTATGGAAAATAAAAAAAAGGAAGACCAAACATTGATCTCCCTTTTTGTAAATATCCGGCAAGTCCACTCTAAGGTGCTAACTCGTAAGTTATATCGTCGTCTGCCCATGTTTTCTTTATCGCCGATATAGGATCCCCTTGTTTCAGAAGTAAAATCTTCCAACATTTATTGTACTCATCATCGTCAGTAGGTCCCCAAGAATCATAAGTGACCCTGTAACTTGTAGTAATTGTCATGTTTCCATTTTCAAATTTCGTTATTAAATGACAATCAAGCGGATCCTTGTTTTGGCGATAATTACCATTGACACTCTCCACTGTCCCCCAAATGCGTTCTATTTTGATAGGTCTTTCACTCATCGCGCCAATAAAAATCAAACCGCCGATTATGGCAAAAACGGTAAAAACAATAATTCCCACAAATTGATCTTTACTTAGCTTCATCTTTCACCCCTCTTCTCAAAAAATTTTCGAAAACTAAAATTGACGAACTTTTTGACTTTCTAGAATTATAATTAACTAATTGTCTCAAAAAGTCAAGAACATTAGGCGACGAAACGATTATCTCTTCACAATAATACTTCTCTTGTAAGTGTCCAAATGTTCCAAAGCGATTCCCGTGCCTTTGGCGACACAATAAAGAGGATTTTCAGCGAGAATTGCTTTGACTCCCGTTCTTCTGAAAACGAGTTCCGGTAAATTCCTTAATTGAGATGAGCCACCGGTCATTATGATGCCTTGATCAATTATGTCGGCGGCGAGTTCGGGCGGAGTTTCTTGCAGGACATCTTTAATCGCCTTGATCATATCCCGCAATTCTTTGCCTATGGCTTTGACTATTTCATTGGTTTTTATCTCGGTTGATCTTGGGAGTCCTGATAGAAAATCGCGCCCTTTGACCAGCATTGAAAGCTCTTCTTCAAGAGGCACGGCCGATCCGATATTGATTTTTATGTTTTCAGCGGTCTGATCGCCCACAGCCAGATTGAAAGTCTTTTTTATGTAATCGGCTATGGCGTAATCAATTTTGTTGCCGGCGCATTTCACCGATGTCGATGCCACGATTCCGCCGAGCGATATAACAGCCACATCGGTCGTTCCTCCTCCGATGTCAACCACCATATGTCCCACCGCTTCATATATTGGGATGCCTGCGCCTATCGCGGCTAGAATCGGCTCCTTCACCACATAGGCGTTTTTCGCTCCCGCTTTTATGGCGGCTTCAACCACCGCTCTTCTTTCGGTGGAGGTGACTCCGGCTGGAACGGAGATCATCACTTCCGGCTTGAACAGATTCCATTTGCCGAGCGCTTTGTCAATAAAATATCGGAGCATCGCTTCCGTCACCCGATAATCGGCGATGACCCCGTCCTTCATCGGCCGGTAAGCGATGATGTTATCCGGTGTCTTCCCTATCATGCCTTTCGCTTCAAGCCCGACGGCGAGAATTTTGTTGTCCTGCTCCGAAACCGCCACGACTGACGGCTCATTCAGCACTATTCCCTTGCCCGGCAAAAACACGATTGTGCTTGTCGTCCCCAGATCTATTCCCAATTTTTTAGAAAATATGGACATATTTGTCTTTATTGAAGTTATATTAACATATTCCCGCTTCCTCACCGCAAAACTTCCTTTATTTTAGAAGATACAATAAATCCGCAAATGAAACAAGGCAAAAAAATGACCCTCTTTAAATTTTAAATAAAGAGAGTCATTTTTAATTTACCTTACTACAGAAAATCATACAAAGCGTGTTTATTGCCCGTATACGCCACCCAAGTTTGGTCGCCGTAAGAGTAATGCCACCATTCACCGGGATAATAAATAAACCCTGCTGATTGCATAATTTTTCTAAGTAATTTCCTGTTTAGTTTTTGTTTGAGAGTTATGTATTTTGAATGCATAAAAACATCATCGCCATAACCGCGATACTCTGTTCCAAAATCAAGAGATGATCCGTTGCTATCCTCAATCAAAATATCCACAGCTCCGCCAGTCTGATGAGGTCCTTTGCCATCTGGTACCGCCGAATATCGGCGCGCTTTTGCTTCAACTTCCTGCTCCGTTAAATCCGGATTTTTCTGCCTAATATTCGCGCATACTTCTTTCCAAAATTTTTCTTGAACTCGCAAACTTCTATAACCATAAAGGATTTTCAATTTGAAACCGTCAGGAAGCATTGAGCTCGCGGCAACAAGTTTGTCTAAAACAGTTTTTCTAACCAACACTTCTTTTTCGTTTGGGCAAAAAACCTCTATTTTTTCGGACGGCTGAATCAATATGAGAGATTCTCCGTTTTCGTTAATAGGAACAGAGCGAACATAAGCGCTTGGAATCATACTAATGAAGCCGAGCTTATAACTGATTCTATAAACAAAACCGAGAAGCCCAGCGTTTTGAAGTATTTTTTTAAAAAAATTTTTCATATTGTTATCCCTTCGCGCACAAGCTCAAATAATAGTTCGTCATAGTGCTTACCTGATTCAAATCTGGATTTCTGATATTTGCCAATCTGACTAAATCCCGACTTTTCCAAAACACGAATTGAACCGTTATTCAAACTTATGACTGAAGCGTGAATAGATACCAAAGCAAAGTCATTGAATACTCACTTGATTATCAGCTTAACGGCTTTCGTTAAACGAAACAAGACAAAGAAAAGCGCTTGATTGCTCAAGCGCTTAAAAAATTAAAGAGATATTGTAAGTCTTTGTGCTTTCTGTAATATGTGCCGAAGTGAAAAACTTTGAATTGATAATTTGATATATTCTTCAAAAATTTGCTTTTTGTAAAGAAAAAAATGTTCTTAAAAGAATACTTCGAAACTATATCCCTGTTTTCATTTGTATCAAGAATCCTCACTTCATTAAAAAAGGAAAATGCTTGATTAAAATCATCAACTTGTAATGAGACATTTTCTTCTCCGAAATCGAAACTGTGAATCAGCAAAAGACTTGTCTTGTAATCATTATTTGCAAGAGCGAATAATCTACCGCTTATTGTAACATCGCCGTCAAACAATATATCTTCTCCAAAAGCCTTGATCCATTTGATCCTATTTTCAGCAGGAACAAAATTTGTTATAGTCTCATAAATATCACTTGTCGGAATTCCTAATAAGCTACTAACAAGTCCGGTGGCGGCGACTTGATAATAGAAAAGTCTTGTTTTGATATAAAGAGAGTTGAATGGAATTATTTGATTAACATAATTCAAATTTAAATACACAACATCTCCGTCACTCCTTATAAAAGCGTCTGCTTTTGGATCTTTACGCGAGAATATCAAATCATTTTTTCTTTTCAAATCTAGAATGAGCGGATTGTCAGCGTTTAAAATGCCGATTTCTGATTTATCAATCAGCACTGATTTTGCCTCCTGAATATCACACAGGGTATTGATGCCATCTACGCCAAGATGCACCCTCTCTATATTGAGGAAAACGGCAATATTTGGCTTTAGCATCTGCGCAAGAAGACCGATGTGATCCTTTCTGTACATTGAATATTCAAGAGTTAAAATCTGATGATTTGGTTCAAGAAAATTTATGAGCCAAGAAGATAGTGTAAGCGGGGTAAGCCGTTTTGAATATATCCTGCCGCAATGAAATTTCCGCGACAGGACGCTTTCTATTAAAGATGTGGCGGTAGTCTTTCCAACACTTCCCGTTACGCCAACAACTTTAGGGTTTACGGATGAAATAACATATTCGCGTATTATTTTTATCGCTTGATATATATCTCCAACGCGAACATATCTGCAATTTAACAGTTGTTCATCTGACACCCGATAGTCTGCGACAAAAACCAAATTATTCATTTTTTTAAGTCTTTCCAAATTTTGCGAACGGTCAAATGGCTTATTGTACCATCCTAAAATTTCTGGCTTGTCTTCGTATATTAAAAAATAAAGAGTTTTCGTGCCTGAAGGAAATGTGTCAAAACTGTTCAGATGAGCGATGTTGCAGATTTCAAAATCCTCATCTTTGCCTAAATTATAAAATTCAACATTAGGCAAAATTCGCGCCAAGATTTTCAGATTTATTCTCATATCCATCTCCCTCCTTGATTTTAAGAATTACAGAAACCAACTCTTCTGTGTGAGTGTTGGCAATATCATGTCCGCCACCGGAAATAACATATAGATTATGATGAGCAGTGGAATTTTTCAAAACATTTCTGACCAATTCATTGGGCGTTGCCGTGTCTTTTTCCCCATAGATGAGAGAAAGCGAATTCGTAACGAATAATAAATCGTTTCTAAGATCAACAGACACGATGTTGCGATATGTTTCCCGCATTACCCTGCTTGCTCCGGCGTAATATGGATTTTTCACTATTTTTATAAGATAAATATCACGAAGAATAGAAATTGATTTTTCTGGCAGAATAGTTTTAAGAATTCGTTGAAATATGCCATGACTGTAAACTTTTTTTTCATATTTCCGAATAATTGCAGGAGAAACCAAAATAACTTTAATATGAATATCCCCCGTGATTTTCTTAAAACGCAAAGCTACCGCGCCGCCAAAAGAATAACCGAGAATATAATCGGGGTTTTCTTGGCGAACTTTTTTTTGAATCAATTTCGCAAAGTCGTCAATATTCCAGGAAGTTTCAGGGTCTTTCTCTCCGCAAAATCCGGGCAGATTAAAAGTGACGACTTCAAAATGCTTGGACAATGCGACTACGAACGATGAGCGGTTCGCCCACGCATCTACGCATCCTGACGATGTGTAGTTGGCGTAATTCCAACCGTGAATTAGAAGAATTTTTAACTTCATATTATCATTTTTCAAACCCATCATAACCTGCCTCCTTTTAATTCTATCTTAAATTTAAAAAACATCACGCTTAACAAATAATCCCGTATTCACCTATATCATAACACCCTTTCTTTATTAAGATTTTAAGGAACTAATTCCAATTCCAAGTGGAATAATACCATCATACTTGAACAAATATTCGTGTCAATTTCCAGCCGTATAGCATATATGCTATTATATTTTAATGAATAAAAAATTGGCGCACATAGGGAAACTTATCCAAAAACTGCGGGCGGAGAGGGGCATCACTCAAGAGCGATTCGCGGAAAAGCTTTGCACATCGCAGAGCGTCATCGCGAGGATTGAAAATGGCGAGCAGAATTTAAGCACTGTTATGCTTTCTAAAATAAGCGACACTTTGGATCAGGATATCGTGAGCGTCTCTGACGGCGCGATAAATATCCAGATTGAGGGCGGAGCGAAGCTTAGCGGAACTGTTAAAACAAAGACTTCAAAAAACGGCGCTGTCGGACTCTTATGCTCTTCCCTTCTCAATAAAAACAAAACGGTTCTAAAGAATGTTCCAAAGATTGAAGAGGTTTACAGAATAATTGAAGTCTTGGAGAGCATCGGCGTTTCCGCCAAATGGAACGGAAATGATCTTCATATCGTCCCGCCTAAAAAAATATCGCTTTCAAAAATAAACAAAGAATCAGCCATAAGAACGCGAAGCGTGATAATGATGATCGGCCCTCTCATTCATCTCTTCAAATCATTTGACCTTCCGCAAGCCGGAGGGTGCAAGCTCGGTTCAAGAACTGTAAGGCCTCACTTCTTCGCTCTGGAAAAACTGGGAGTTGACATAAAAGCGAGAACGGATAGATACGAAATCCGCGTAGGCAAGTTGACTCCAAATGAAATCGTTCTTTACGAATCGGGCGACACTGTGACGGAAAACGCAATAATGGCGGCGGCGAAGATTGCCGGAAAAACAGTAATCAAATTCGCTTCGGCCAATTATCAAGTCCAAGAACTCTGTTTTTTTATGGAAAAACTCGGAGTGAAAATTGAAGGAATTGGAACAACGACACTCATTATTCACGGAAAAGAAGAGATAGATATTCCTGTATCGTATTGTTTGAGCGAAGACCCGATTGAATCAATGTTTTTTATTTCGGCGGCGATTTTAACGAACTCATCAATCACGATAGAACGATGCCCCATTGATTTTTTGGAAATTGAACTTCTTAAACTGGAGAAGATGGATTTCAAATATAAGATTATAAAGAGATACAAAGCCGAAAATGAAAGAACTAATCTTGTTGATATAAAAACTTATCCCTCAAAATTGACGGCGCTTGACGACAAGATAGAATCCCGCCCTTATCCGGGGCTGAACATAGATAATCTCCCCTACTTCGCCGTCATAGCCACGCAGGCGGAAGGAAAAACATTGATTCACGACTGGGTGTATGAAAAGAGAGCAAGCTATTACGCCGAGCTTGATAAGCTTGGAGCTGAAACTCTTCTCGCCGATCCGCACCGCATCTATATCACCGGACCGACCAGACTAAGGGCGAACGAGATAATCTGCCCCTCCGCCCTAAGACCGGCGGCGATAATACTTATCGGAATGCTTGGCGCGAGAGGAGTGTCAATTCTTAGAAATATTTACAGCATAAACCGCGGTTATGAAGACATAATAAAACGGTTAAATAATCTCGGCGCGAAAATAAAAGTATTGAGAGAGGTTTAGAAAATAGTTACAAAAAAAGGCATCTGATCGGATCAGATGCCTTTCAATATTTTCCACCAATAGATATTTAATAATGAACCAATCGCTTCCAATTATTTTTCGGGTCCCAGACGACATTTCCTTTTTTAATATCATCTATTACGAACGGGTCATCCTGGCTATATGGCTGAATTATCTTGCGAATCAAACTAAAAACAGGGATACATTGCTGTTCAGATTTTGAATAGTAAAAATTATCCCATTCGATTGATCTGTTAAAGAAAGTAATTATCGCGACAATAGTAAAATAATCTACATTCTTTCTTATTTGCATTAACACCTTCTCAATACTTGAAAAAGTGTTAGTTACATCTTCTACAAGAATGACCTTTTGACCCGATCGTATCTGATGTCTGCCGAAAGAAAAAGCTGACACCCCTCGCTCTCCTAGTTTGTAAGAAAGAATCATCTTTTTCTCGGGGTATTTAAACTTTTTATTGCAGATAAGAGCAAGTATTGCCGCTAGCGTTTTCCCCCCTTCCGGAATTCCGCAAAAAATATCGCAGAGTTTTAAAAGATTGTCAGGAATTTTGTTTTTCAACAATAAGGCCAAATCCTGAACGACTTCAACATTTTCTTCAATCTTCGCGAAGTTGGCATATTTCTCGCCGACAAATTGTCGCTCAAGTTTATCCCTCTCTGCATATCCGACAAGCGGACCAGACCTAATTCCTTGAGTATCTTTATGACATTCATACCAACCTCCCGCCTCTCTTAAAACATCAAAAGGACTTACAATATTTCCTCCACTCCAAATATGTCCCGTTGTTTCTATACTCTTTATATTCACTTAACACCTCCTTTTTTCAAATAACTGTTTAAATAATCGGCTTATTTCTATTTTCTATCAAAACAATACCGCGTAAATGGAAAATTGCAACCAATTGAATCTTCGCGCGATTTTTGAGAGAATGACTTTGAATGAAACTATTAGAAGTAATACCAATAGCGAGAGGAATTTCCGCGGAAACCTTGACTTATTTCACGGCCGGTGAAGTATCCGCCGGGTCAATCGTGAAAGTCCCATTGAGAAAGAAAACAATTCCGGCAATAGTATTGTCGTTTCAAGAAGTGTCTGAAGCCAAGTCGTCAATCAAAGATTCCACCTATGCGATAAGAAAAATAAAAGATATTAAATCTTTTGAATTAACCTCTCCCAAATTCATTGAAGCGTCAAAAGAAATGGCCGATTATCTTGCGGCGTCAACTGGCAGCGCGCTGAACTCAATAATTCCAAAGAATATCCTCTTAAATGCCGACAAATTAAAAATTAAAATGAAGATAGACGCGGCAAAAAGTCCGCGCCCCCACGAGAAATTCGTTTTGCAAGCCGACGATGAGGAAAGGTATGCGAACTATAGGAGCTTTATCCGCGAGGAATTCGCCAAGGGGTTTTCGGTTTTTTTCTGTCTGCCGACGATTCAAGACATAAAGAAGATATTTGAGATTTTGTCCAAAGGAATTGAACAATACTCTTTCATACTTCATAGCGGATTATCAAAAAAAGAAATTTTGGAAAACTGGATGAAAGTTTTGAGCGAACCGCATCCCGTGTTGATTATCGCGACGGGTTCATACTTTTCAATACCGAGAGGCGACATCGGCGCCATAATCGTGGACAAGGAAAATTCAAGCTCTTACAAGTCTCAAGTCAGGCCGTATCTTGATGTTAGAAAATTCAGTGAAATTTTGTCCGACAAGATTGGAGCGAAATTAATTTTCGGCGACCTTCTCTTGAGAACGGAAACAATCTGGAGGCACGGGCAAGGCGAGTTTATAGAATTCTCCCCTCTCAAATTCAGATCGCTTTCCACCGCGGCGCAGGAGATTGTTGATATGAAAAAAATTAAGGGCGGAACTAAAGAATTTCCGTTTAGAATAATAAGCGATGAGTTGGAACAATTAGTGAAAATAACTCAAAAAAATAACGAGCATATGTTCATATTCGTCGCGAGAAGAGGCCTTTCCCCGACCACTCTCTGCAACGATTGCGGAACAATAGTCCTCTGCCATTTCTGCAAAGCGCCGACAGTTCTTCACAGATCAAACAAAGAAAACTTTTTCCTCTGCCACAGATGCGGGGAGCGCCGAAGCGCCCTTGAGAAATGCGCGAACTGCGGCGGGTGGAATCTGACCGCGCTTGGGATAGGTATGGAAAAAGTTTACGAAGAATTAAGTGAAAAATTTCCCGAAATTAAAATTTTCAAAATTGATTCGGATAATTCTCCCACTCACAAAATCGCTTGCCAAACAATCAAAAAATTCTACGAATCGCCCGGGAGCATTCTTCTCGGCACGGAAATGGCTTTAGTTTATTTAAGCGAAAAAATAGCCAATGCCACCGTCGTCTCGGTTGACTCTTTTTTTTCCTTGCCCGATTTCAGAATAAATGAAAAAGTTTTGAATATTTTGCTCAAAATCAGATCATTTGCTGCCAAGAATTTTTTAATCCAAACTAGAGATTCTTCTCAAAAAGTAATAGAGTATGCCACAAAAGGCAATCTCGCCGAATTTTATAGAGATGAGATAAACAACCGCCAATCATTTGAATACCCGCCCTTTTCAAATCTTATTAAAATCACGGTTTCCGGAGAGAAGAAAAAAGTCGCCGAGGAAATGGATAAATTGGAAAAATATTTTGACGCCTATCATCTCGCCATATTCCCCGCTTTCACTCCTTACGCAAATGGGAAATACAGTATGCACGCTCTCATAAAAATTCCTAGAGGCGGCTGGGTTGACCCCGCGCTTTTGAGCAAGCTCAAAAACCTCCCGCCTTATTTCAATATCAATGTGGATCCCGAAAGCCTTCTTTAGAATCGTAATCTTTGGACATCCGATGTCCAAAATTTTGATTGATTTTTTCAGCTAATTTGATTAAACTGTTTAAGAACCACGAATTACGAAATGCAAAAATTTAGTTCCTCGGGTCGCAAAAGCTATTTATTTTTTTAATGTTTTTGCTCAATAGACCTATAAATTTTGCATTTCGTAATTCTTGGGCAAGAAATTAAGTTTTGCCGCGGTGGCGGAATCCTAAATTAGAGCAGAGCTCATTTCAGGACAAGCTGGCAGATTTATCCCGCTTAAATGGGGGGCGAGTGGCGGAATGGCAGACGCGATGGACTCAAAATCCATTGGCCGCAAGGTCGTGAGGGTTCAACTCCCTCCTCGCCCACCATTTGTGCGGGACGCATACGACTCAAAATCGTACGGAGTAATCCATGAGAGTTCGATTCTCTCCCGCGGCACAATCAATAAAGAAAGAGACTGTTTAACACTGGGCATTCAACACGGCGTCAAACAGATTTAATATAAAATTCGCCCTGTCAAAAGTGACCAAGGCGAATGTTTGGAGTTTGAAAGGAGATTTTATGTAAAAATGACTAGCGTAATTATTATAACGGCACTAATCATTAAGAATTGCCCTAGAACCTTCTTTTTACTAAAAAGACATGCCCAAGTATCTATTCAGTGGTGAAAATCGTCCTCTCCCCTAGAATCGGGAAATTCACCAGGTCCCCAAAATTCCGAATTCTTAATTTCCGAGCAATCTTTTGGCTTAGATTTAGGTTTAGATCCAGACAAGAGTTCGAGAGCTTTCTCATACTTGTCTTTCCGAGCGAAATCCTTCTCCGTCGGATTCTCTGGGAAACGAGAAGGTTTTATGTTGTTTTCAATGTCCCTTATTTTGACAACATGAGCTAATTCATTTCTGCTTTCCTTGATTCTTCTAATAAAAGATAAATAATTATCTTTTTCATCTGGACGCTTAGTTAAAATCTTTAGGGCGTCCAAAATTTCCTTAGAATACCCAAGCGTACGCAACTTCACCACTGTGACCTTTGTATCTTCCAGGACATCGTGAAGGACACCCACGATTCGCTCTTTGTCAGTCTTACCGTCCAGCATTACTGCAAGAGGGTGAAGAATATATGGCTCCTTTCTTTTATCTACTTGCCCTTTGTGTAATCTTGTGGCAAGGATAATGGCATCTTCAAGTGTTGGTTTTGGTTTCATTTTCCCCCTCCTTTCAAAAAAGTTATGTAAAGTTACTGGAAAAAACCCTAATAAAAATGCTAGCATATTGATTAATCTATGTCAAGAAAAATTATCGTAATACTCGGGCCGACGGCGAGTGGAAAAAGCGCGCTGGCGGTAAAGATTGCCCGCAAGTTTAACGGCGAGATTATTTCGGCTGATTCTAGGCAGGTCTATAAAGGACTTGATATTGGTACTGGCAAGATAACCAAAAAAGAAATGGGCGGCATTCCCCACTATTGCATGGATATCATATCGCCTAAAAAAATTTTTACTGTTGCGGATTTCAAAAAATCCGCCGACAAAGCCATTGAGAAAATTTTCTCCAAAAACAAAACACCGATTATTGTCGGCGGAACGGGTTTATATATCCAAGCTATTGTTGATAATGTTATTTTGCCGGAGGTTAAGCCTAATTGGAAACTGCGAAAAGAATTGGAGAAAAAAACAACCGAAGAAATGTTTGAGTTGCTCAAAAAACTTGACCCCAGACGAGCAAAAAATATTGACCCCAAAAATCCCCGCCGCCTTATCCGCGCCATAGAAATCGCCAAAGCGCTGGGCTTTGTCCCCAACTTGGAGGCTTCGCCTCCAAGTTGGGAGGTGTTTCAAATTGGAATTAAATTGAGTGATGATGCATTAAAAGAAAATATCAGTAAGCGGTTGATTGGTCGCGTCAAGAAAGGAATGATAGCCGAAGCCAAAAAACTTCACTCCCAAGGTCTTTCTTGGAAAAGAATGGATGAGCTCGGCTTGGAATACAGATATATGGCTAAATTTCTCAAAGGCGAAATATCAAAAGAAGAAATGATTGAAAAATTAAAAAGCGAGATATGGAAATACGCCAAACGGCAGATGACTTGGTTCAAGAGAGATAAAAAAATTAAGTGGATAAATCATCCAACTTTTTTTTCAGTTCTTCGTTCTTTTCCATCAATTCTTTGATTTCCTCTTTGGCTTTTTCCGCTTCTTGCTCGTTAAATTTAGTGAAATTAGATTTGTTTTCTTTGTTTACTTTTTTTTCTTTGCCGGATATATCTTCCGGCGAAATGTCTTCTTTTGATTCAAAATTTCTCATATTATTTTGTGATAAAGAATTTTCAATTAAATATCACTTCTCAAAGAGAACAATGCGGTCGTTGGAATTCCAATTGTTCCCTAGCCAGCGCGCACTGCGATCCCATTCCAAACCATTCCAACCGGCATTCGGCACCCTCGCATGGCCTTCTTGATCGCGAACAATAGAACCTAAGAAATGATGCTGGTTTCCGTCCTTCATTTCTTTGTATTTTACCTTTACCTCATCAGGCGCGTTTTCGTATTCCTCCAACACCCATTTCCAAAATTCTAGCCCGGGGATATGATGTGTGCTTCCGTATGTATCTATTATATGTTTCGCAACTTCATAAAGCTGTTTCCCCACAAATTCAGATAGCGGAAATATTTTGATTTTTTCAGGAGAAATATGTTCAATGTCCACATCTTGCATTTCGGGATTTATGGTATATTCTCCAAATTTGTCTTTTACGCTGTTATCCTTAATTTGTTCAAAATTATGGTCCCTGGGATCAACCACAATCGGTGTTTTATCCACCTTAAATTCATTTTCGCCATACCATGTTTCAAAAGTTTTTTTCAAAAACAAGTCGTTTTCTTTTTTTTCTAACTCAACTTTCAATTGTTCTTCCGAAGGTTGTTCCATTGAATGTTTTTCCATATTGATATTTTTGATTATTAATAATTAATTTATTCGACTTTTTAAATTATACTACTTTATTGAATTTTTGCATCAATTTTACTCTTGCGGGGGTACAAGGAATCGTCCGTCCAATTTTTATATTTGATTTGCGGGAGCTAGAGGAATCGAACCCCTGACAGCGGTTTTGGAGACCGCAGTTATGCCACTTAACTAAGCTCCCAAAATTTTGGCGGATTGGAGACCGTTGTTCCCCGCCCGCAACGCTCTCGCTTGCGAGGCGGGCGGGTACCACTAAACTATACCCCCATTAGCTTATAGCATATAGCAAATGGCTTATAGTTTCAATCATTAAAATCATCTCGCTTATAACGAGATGATTTTTCTGATCTTCCCTACAACCTACCACCTAAAACCTACAACCTATTTTTTCGCCTCTTTATGCTTAGTCTGTTTCTTGCACCATTTGCAAAATTTCTTGAGCTCAATTTTCCGCTCAACTTTCTTTTTATTTTTTCTGCTCCAGTAATTTATTCTTTTACAATTTCCGCAGGCAAGTTTTATCAGTTGAATTTGTTTCATTTTAATTTATTTGTTGATTTATGGGAAAACTATAGCTTAACAAGCCTGAAAAAGCAAGACTACCCCTTGTGGCTAATAATACCTTTTGATACTTTCTCTTAACCTTGCCAGCACTTCGTAATTTATTGTGTCAGTTTGTTTGGCAATATCGTCTGCGGTGATTTCCAATCCGCCTTGTTTGCCTATCAAAACAACCTCGTCTTCTGGCGAAACATCGGCAATACCGCTTACATCAACAACCATCATATTCATACAAACCCTTCCTACTATCTTTGCCTTTTCCCCTTTTATTAAAACATATCCATTGTTGCCAAGTTTTCTGTCCAAGCCGTCATAATAGCCGACCGGCAAAATAGCTATTTTCATTTTCTTTTTTGAAATAAAATTACAGCCATAACTCACGCAACTCCCTTTGCCTATTTCTTTCACTTGAGCAACTTTTGTTTTAAGCGACAATGCCGGAATAAATTTAATTTTATTCTTTTTGCAATGATTTTTAACATATTCGCTGGAGTGATACCCATATACGGCAATACCTATTCTTATGATATTAAAGCCAAGACCGCCGCAGATGACAGCTGCCGCGCTGTTGCTGCCGTTTATCATCAGGTTTTTAATGCCGTTTTTATTCAATGTATTCGCGATATTTCTAAAAGTCTCCAACTGCGCCTTGAAAAACCCGCCATCTTTTCCATCATCGTTCGTGGCAAAATGAGTGGCAATGCCCTCAATATGAATTCCCTTCATTTTCTTAAGCTCATTCGCAAAAGACAAAACATCGTAGGGTAAAACCCCCAATCGAGACAACCCTGTATCTGCCTTGATGTGGACATTTGCTTTTTTGTCTTTTTTGAGCGCGATTTTAGACAGTTCTTCGGCGGTTGACATATCATACAAAAAAATGCGGGCGCTTAAGTTAACGACTTTGGCCAAATCTTTTTTCTGAACGAAACCCATTATTAAAATCGGTTTTTTTATTCCATCGTTCCTTAAAGTCTCCGCTTCTTCTGTGGAATTCACGGCCAGCCAATCCGCTCCATTTTTGACAAGCAGTTTTGATATTTCTTTAATGCCGTGTCCGTAAGCGTTAGCTTTTACCGCCACGGACAAAACAACTCCTTTCCCAACAATCTTACGAAGCTGTTTAAAATTATTGATTACAGCACTCTTGGAAACTTCTATCCAAATCAAGTCTTTCATCTTATGTTTGTTTAATTGACCGTTGAAACAAATTTCCCTTTTCCTCAAAATTTTTCCAAACGGAATAACTTGGTGAAGCCGTGGAAAGAAGGCAGATTTGTCCTTTGGGCGTATTTTTGAAAGCGAAACGGACCGCTTCTTTCATACTTCGCGTTTCCAAAACATTAAAGCCTTGTTTTGATTTTAAAACGCGCCTCCCGCTTTCAGGAAACAGTGCGATGTTTTTTATCTTATATTTTCTCAAAGTTTTTTCAAGCTCTCTAAAATCATAACCGCGATCCTCGCCACCGAGAAAAATCGTACCAATGTTTTTTAGCGCCCTAATAGCCACAATTGTTGATTCCGGAGTCGTGGATATTGCGTCATCGTAAAAATTTATCCCCTTAAACTCGCCGACAAATTCCAAACGGTGCGGCAGTGGTTTAAAATTAATAACGGCTTTTTTTATAACCGAATCAGAAATACCAAGAACACGCGCAACCTTGACAGCCACCTTTATATTCTTAATGTTGTGAGCGCCAATCAAAGGAATTTCACTTTTTTGAAGCGGAATTTTTTCATCAAAAGGCGGTTTGACGGCCAAATCTCCTTGTTTCTGAAATTTAAAAAAGTTTTTCTTGGCTTTGTAATAATTTTCAACTCCGCCGTGATAATCCATATGGTCAGGAAAAAGATTTAAAAGCAAAGCGATATTGGGAGAATATTCTATGTCGTCCAGCATATAACTGGAAAGCTCCGCGACAAAAATCTCATTAGGATCAATTTTCGTAAAAAGAACTTCCAGCATCGGATTTCCAATGTTGCCAATCAGACGAACTTTTTTACCAGAAGCTTTAATAATTTCATAGATAAGGCTTGCTGTCGTGCTTTTTCCCTTGCTCCCGGTGACCCCTATAATGAAATTTTTATTTTGAGAAAAGAAAATATTTGTGGCGGTAGTATAGGGAATTTTAACTTTTTCTTTGGCGATTCCGGGTGTTTTAATCGCCAAATCGTAGTTTTTCTGCCGTTCAAGATATTTCTTATCCGTGGTTTGATCAAGAATGCCTATTTTTAAATTTGGATGGTTTTTCTTGATATATTTTTCCGTGATTTTGCCTTCTTTGCCGTAACCCAAAATACAAACATTCTTAATGCCGAGAAAACGAAAAGGTGTCGGAACTGTCGGTGCCGGATATGTTTTAAAAACCCGTTCTATAAGTTTTTCAGGATTCCTTATTTTTGGTAAAAAAGTTTTTATTATAATTTCATTTTTGAATTTTTTTGAAGCGAGAAAAAGGGCTGTTTGCGATTCTTCAAATGTCCCAACGCAATCAAACGGCTTAAGTTTTCCAAACCCGAGCAAATCTTGGAAAAGGGGAAGAAGTAATTTATCCGCAAAAAGATTTTTCTTAAATATGCCAATGACTTCTTTTTTGCCAACAAACGAGGCCAACATCAAAAAAGCAAAGGCGCATTTTGGACACTCGCCGCACCACAGAGAGCCGGGACGGTCTTTGAAAACTCTGAAGTTTCTGTTGCAACTGGCAAACAGCGGAAAGTATTTTTTATGTTCGACGAACATCCGCGCGATTCTGATTTCATAAAACTGCCTAAGTAGCGAAAAATAGACTATGTCCGGCGTAATGAATTTCCTTGTATATTCTTGAAACAGCGACTCAAACTCAACAGACTTGCTCCACTGATGATTTATGATTTCTCCTTTATACTGCAAGTTGCCAAAATTACTGCTGTGTTCATTTGCGACAATCACATATTTGTATTCATAAATAGCTGCCGTGAGAAGTCCCAAAAACGCAAAAATTGCCGAGATTGGAATATGTCCGTTATACGCCCCATCGTGTTTTTCAAATATTTTAAGATCAAGCACCCTTCTTATTTTCAAAGACGGTCTGCCGATTTTATCAATAACACTGTCAGAAATTAGATCTTGCTTTTGCGTCTCAACCAAGAAAGAAACTATGTCAAAATCTTTCAATAATTCTGCGGCCACAATTGAATCTTTGCCCCCGCCAATTCCCAAAAGGGCGCGGTCTTGAGTTTTAATTCTATCCGGATAAATTTTAATGTTGGAGTATGAAAATTTTGCCAATCGCTTTGGGTCAAGTTTGTTCCTGTATAAAAATTCTCCAAGTCCTTTTCTATAAACGGTATTCCAGAAATCCGCTTGTTCTCGTGAAAGCCTGAAAGGCATTGTCACTCGCGGAGGGCAATATAATTTGTAATAACTAATACCCAAAACAATAAGCAAAGATTCAAGAATTTTTTGGATTGATTCTTCTTTTAATTTTTTTGGGTGATTCGGAAAAATAATCGTTTCGGTAAAATTTAAAGAATGTTGATTATAAAATTCTATGCGATATTTGAAAAATATTTTTCTGGCATTTACATCAAATTCATATCCGACAAAATGAAAAATTTTTGCTTTATGTTTCATATTCATACAAAAGCATAATAGCAAAAAAAGATAAAAAGAAAACACTACTCAATCAATTCAACTAGCATGTCGTTTAAAGCCTATTGTTTTTGACTTATTGCCGCATACCAATATAATAAAAACAGAATAATGTTCGATATAGTTATATAATATGGCAGGCAGATGGTTTACCGATACGCCAAAACGGATTCAAGAAACGAGGGTTTTTCTCCTAATCAACTCTCTACCATTTGCCTGCCATATTAAACTTAACATTCCATCAGGAATGTTTTTTTACGCCCGAAATTTCGGGGACTCAATTTTGTGCTTGCACCGAGTAGCTTTGTGAAAACAAAGCGAAGTGGTGCGTAGGGAGGGATTTGGTCACGGGTATTTTTCTGCTGAAAAATCCCGCGAACCCCGTCTCGCGCCGTCGCGCTCCGACCTTCAAATCCCTCCGCGACTAACAAAAAATACCAGATAAAGAATCTGGCATTTTTTCTTAGTGCGTAGGGAGGGATTTGAACGCTACTCGTTCAGTACCCCGATTGGCTCGCTTGTTCGTGAAGACACTCCAAGCTCGGCTCAATCGGGCTTCAAATCCCTCACAGAAGCGCCCCGCGCTTCTTCCTGCCCAACTCGAAGACTCGCTGTGCGTAGGGAGGGATTTGAACCCCCGTAGCCCATAGGGCGTCAGATTTACAGTCTGATGCAATTGACCGCTCTGCCACCTACGCATTACACTTGGTACTCCGATTACCAAGTTTTTATAAACTAAACGACGCTTTCCTTTCTACTCACCCTGCTCAAATCCGAAAGCAATCTTCCCTTTTTGCCTTTCTTGATTTCAAAATCAAATTCTTCTCCTTTCAAATTTACGAATACCGCATCACCCTTGGAGAGGTTTTTAGATATCATAGAAGACGCAATTTGGGTTAATATCTTATTTTGAATCAGACGCTTAAGCGGTCTCGCGCCGTAGTGCGGATTATACCCTTCTTTCGCCAAATAGGAAAGCGCTTCCGGCGAAACTTCCATTTTGATTTCTTTTGCCGATAGCCTTTCTTTAACAATATCAACTTGGATTTTTACAATCTCTTTTATCGCGTCCTGACTCAAAATATCAAAGACAATTATATCGTCAAGCCGGTTTAGAAATTCCGGCCTGAAATAATCCTTGAGGCTCGCGAGGACTTTGTTTTTTACATTCAGATAATTATCGTCGCCGGTAACAGAAACATCCTTGAATCCAATTTGTTCCATTTTGTCTATGTATTGAGCTCCAATATTGGAAGTCATAATAATCACAGCGTTTTTAAAATTCACCAATCTTCCTTTGGCATCAGTCAATCTTCCGTTGTCCAAAATCTGCAACAATATATTAAACACCTCCGGATGAGCTTTTTCAATCTCGTCAAAAAGAATAATGGAATATGGCCTGTGCCGAATCATCTCGGTGAAAGTTCCGCCCTCTTCGTGTCCGACATATCCGGGCGGAGCGCCGATAAGCTTGGACACCGAATGCTTTTCCATAAATTCCGACATATCCACGCGAATAAGCGATTTTTCGTCGTCAAATACGAATCCAGCCAGAGCTTTTGTGAGTTCGGTCTTCCCCACTCCAGTCGGACCCAAAAATATAAATGAGCCGATAGGCCTGTTCGGATCAGCGATTCCCGCCCGAGATCTTTTTATCGTATCGGCGATTTTTTTGACCGCTTCATCTTGACCGATTATTCTTTTTTTGAGCGTTTCTTCCATTCTGTTCAGCTTTTCAGCTTCTTCTTCCAACATTCTGGCAGTCGGTATCCCTGTCCAGCGAGAAACGACTGACGCGATATCGGCTTCAGTTATTTCCTCTTTAAGAATTCTTCTCGTGCTTTGCAGAGTTTTCAGCCTCTTTAGTTTCATTTCCAAATCTTTCTCTAGCTGGGGTATTTTGCCGTATCTTATCTCGGCCGCTTTAGAAAGATCCGCCCGCGCCTCCGCCCCTTCCGCATCCATTCTCAGGGATTCAAGCTGTTTCTTGATTGATTTTATGTCGGAAAGAATATTTTTTTCATTTTTCCACTTAAGCTCTATTTCCGAAGTTTTCTCTTTCAAATCGGCTATGTCTTTCTCAATTTTTTTGATTCTGGCTTTAATCGATTTTTTGCTTCCAATTTCAATTTCCTTTCGAAGCGCTTCTCTTTCAATTTCAAGCCGCATAACTTTTCTTCGAGTCTCTTCAAGAATCGGCGGCATATTTTCCAGTGAAATCTTAAGAGCCGAGGCCGATTCGTCTATGAGGTCTATAGCTTTGTCCGGCAAGAATCTGTCGGTGATGTATCTGCTGCTTAGGTTGACGGCGGCCAAAATAGCGTCATCGGTAATCCTCACCCCGTGATACAGCTCGTATTTCTCTTTTAGTCCGCGCAAGATAGCCACCGCGTCTTCAAGCAAAGGCTCGTTCACATACACAGGCTGGAATCTTCTCGTGAGCGCCGGGTCTTTTTCAATATGTTTTTGATATTCTTTAAGCGTCGTTGCTCCGATAGATCGGAATTCTCCGCGAGAAAGAGCGGGCTTCAGCATATTGGAAGCGTCAAGCGAACCTTCGGCAGAACCGGCGCCGACGATTGTGTGTATTTCGTCTATGAACACGATAATCTTTCCCTCCGCCCGCTCAATTTCTTTGATTATGTTTTTTAATCTCTCTTCAAATTCGCCTCGGTATTTCGTGCCAGCCACAAGCGCACCGAGATCAAGCGACACGAGCTCTTTCTCCTTGAGAGATTCCGGCACATCGCCCAAAGCCATTCTTATCGCCAATCCTTCCACGATCGCGGTCTTGCCCACTCCGGCCTCTCCAATTAAGATAGGATTGTTTTTTGTTCTTCTGGAAAGAATTTGGATTATTCTTGAAATCTCATCATCGCGCCCGATGACTGGGTCAAGCTTGTTTTCTTGGGCTAGCTTCGTCAGGCTTCTGGTGTATCTTGATATGGATTTGTTTTTCTTGGGAAGATGAACATCCGTCACCTTGCTAGTCTTGAGCTCTTCAAGAACTCTCATTACGCCAGCCTTGTCAATTTTAAATCGGCTAAGTATTTCACGGGCCGTTTGAGCCGCGTCAAAAAGAGCGATGAAAAGATGCTCGGTTGAAATAAAATCATCTTTAAGAGATGCGGCAACTTTGCCGGCACCTTCAATAGTCTGGGCCAATTCAGGAGTAAGGTAAAGCTGATAAGAAGGAGAAATCGTATTTGATGTTTCATTTGTCTCAATCGCTTCAAGCAGAGAGTCCGTGAGAAGAATGATGTCCACTTCCAGCTTGTCTAATATTGAAGACACCATACTTTCTTCCTGTAAGATTAGCGCCGAGAGAAGATGAAGCGGGTTCACATGATTTTGTCCCCGCTCAATGGCAAGCTCGTGAGCTTTTCTCACGGCTTCTTTTGCTTTTGTTGTGAATTGAGTAAATGGAGGCATAAATTTTTCTAAATATTATTCAATATATTCGCATTATACCGACTTTTTAAGGCTTGTCAAACTGCCGAACAGGTTGTGGGTGGTAGGTGTTAGGTTGTAGGTTTTTAGGAAATCAGAATAATTTTTCATAATTCAAAGTGTAAAATTTAATTGGCATTTTGTTTTGATGAATTACTCAATGCCTCCAATTCGGAGAAATTTTTCTTCACTTCGTTTATCGGCACGAATGATATTGTCCGAGCGCCGTTTGGCGATTTCACTCTTATTCCCACCACTTCGCTTGAAAGATTTATGAAAGGATTGCCGGTTGTGTTGTCGTTCGGAATAATATTAGTTTCAATCAGAATCATTGATTTTTCCGCGCTAGCCTGCAAGCCTTTGGAATCTTTGGCCAAAGGAGAATTTTCTTTAACAGATTCATTGACGATTGCGGCGAGGTTCCCGGTATCTGCGGTAGCCAGCATCGTTGTTGTTGTTGATTCATTCTGTGATGATAATCCGATGCTTTCAGCCGTTGTTGTATTTTCAAAATTTGAATCGCTTGATTCTATGAAGCTCGTAATGACTCCGATAGAAACGCTATTCCTCAATTTGCCTCCCAAAGATATGACTGTCTGCCCAAGCTTGAGAGTGTCGGAATTAGCCAAAACCACAGGAGTTAAAGACAAATCTTCTCCAACTTTTGGAACTATTTTTAAAAACTCAATAGCGCTCTTTACTTCTAATGGTAGCGTCTTGACATCATACTCTTTAGCGTCATTTAGCACCACGGAATACGAGCTTGACGGCGCGATTATCGCGCCGTCAGTCGCTATGCCGCCTTCTTTTGAAATTATTATACCCAAACCGACAAATGATTTAAGAGGATTTTCCGCGCTTGAAGACGAATCTGTTTTGTAAATTCTAACCATGCTTTTCGCGTTCTTTTCAATCGCTTCTATTATCTTATCTTCTTCTTTAACAACGATAGTTTCTTTAACCACAGCGCTTCCTTTCTTTGGTGGTTCGGTCACGACTCGTTCAACCGTCCTCTCCACAACCCTATTTATAGTCTGGATAACGGCTTTCGGCGCTTGATCCATAAGCGACACTGTCACGATACCTGTCGCGATTGATGTGACGAAACTTATGAGAAGAGCGACGAGAATAAGCTGATGCTTGGTGAGATTTTCCATATTTGCTAAATAATAAATCAAATCGACAGACAAGGCAAGCGAGGCGCGTAGCGCGCCAGTCATAAAGTTGAAAGTTATAAAGTCTGTAAAGTTGAAAACGAACTTATTCTTAATTATTTCTCATCTTCATTTTATGAACTTTGCAAACTTTATAACTTGACGGACTTAATTAGAATTTTCACAAGATAGTCCATATCTTTTTTCGCCGTGTCCAATCCAAGAGAAAATCTAAGCGATGATTGCGAATATTTTCCATCTTTTCCAAGCGCCGATATCACATAAGAGGCGGATTCATCTTTTAGACAGGCGCTTTTTGTTGAACAGACGATTCCCTTTTCATCCAGTTGAAGCACCATGAATTCAGGATCAATTCCGGGAATAGAGGTATTTATATTATTCGGCAATCTTTTAATCCTATCGCCGTTCAATACCGCCCGCGGAATTTTTTCTTCTATCTTTTTTATGCCGTAATCTCTAATTTTAGAAATTTGTTCGCTGTTCTTGATTCTGTTCTTGTTCGCGATTTCAATCGCTTTGGCTAATCCCGCTATAAGCGGAACATTTTCCGTTCCCGACCTTAATCCTTTTTCTTGTCCGCCACCGAAAATTATCGGCTCTATCTCCACTCCTCTTTTTATGAATAGCGCGCCGGCGCCTTTTGGTCCGTAAATTTTCTGTCCATCAATCGTCATAAAATCAACTCCCAACTCTTGAACATTGAGATTTAGAAAAAGCGGAGCTTGGCAAGCATCGGTGTGAAAGAAGGGAAAGGTTGTAGCTTGCCCGCCGATGAGGCGGGGTGATAGGTTTTTTTTGAAAGTTCGGATGGCTTTGGCGATTTCTTTTATCGGTTGAATTGTTCCGATTTCGTTGTTGGCATACATTATTGAAACTAAGACGGTTTCAGGTTTGAGCAATTTTTTTATCGTAATCGGGTCAACAATTCCATTTTCACCCACCAGCGCGTAATCAACCGCCACCCCTCTATTCTCAAGCTCCTTAAAACATTCCAAGACGGAGCTATGCTCAATGTTGGTGGTAATAGCGCGCATATCGGAATACTTCACGCCGTTTTTTCTCAGATGATTGAACACGCCGAAAATCGCCGCATTGTTTCCTTCCGTCCCGCCGGAATTAAAAATCACTTCATCCGGATGAGAATTGAAAGACAGGGCGACGCTCTTGCGCGCGTTATCAACCGCATTTTTCGCCGCCACACCCATCTTATGAATTGAATTAGGATTGCCAAATTCATCCGTCATATATTTATCCATCACCCTTTTGACTTCCCTGTTTATCGGCGTCGTTGAAGCATTGTCTAAGTAAACCCTCACACCCTGTCCTCTAGATAAAAGCTTTCTGCGTAAGGGCAAGGGAGAAAGAAGCGACTTTGAGCCAAGGACACGGGGCGTCCCAGACAAGGTGTTAGGGTAAATTTTCCTCATCTTATTATTCTAACGGTTAAGTCCTCAAAAAGACAATTTATTTTAGACATTCTGTGTCAAAAATCAAAGAAGGGAAAACACTTGACCCATTTTTTAACTTAATTTTTTTGATTACTTTATCTTCGGTGCGCGGAATCCGATAAAAGCTACGACAATTGTGCCTATTATAGCCGTAAAAAGAGCCGTCGATGAATCAATCTTTGAATTGCTTATTATTATATAAGCAGAACCAAACCACATCGTTCCCAAAGTTATTCCCACCCAAGGATATTTCATATTTTTATATGTTAAATTATAATTGTTTAATTAAATTCTTTATTTCAGGATGCCTCTCTGCGTAATAAAAAACTATTTCTAGTATTCTCTCTCTCATTATTGCAACCTTTTCTTTCTGCATTATCAGTCGTTCTCCAGACGATTCCCAGTCATCGTTGAGAGATATTATTTTTTTGTCTATTTCTTTCCAATTGGCCTGACTTCTTACCTTTATTTCAATTTCTTCAATAGAATGCTTTTCAAAGAAAGATTCCATTGCTTTGATTATGTCAAACTGGGGAGATATTTGCAAAGCCACCATGTCAATAATGACTAGTCCCCTAAAAAACAGAATTATATCCAACGGAAAATGAACTCCGTATTTTTCAGCTTTTCTGACTAAATTCATGAAAACTAAAGCGGAAGATCTTTTTTTCAGATCTGCTTGGATGTCTTTTTCGTCGACAAACCACGACCCCATGATTTCTTGGACCTCTGTTTTAAAATGAGAAACTATGTCTTTCTCTATTATTCCAATAATATCATTAACGATTTTTTGTTTTACCGGTTCAACTTCAAAAGAATAAAGAAGCTCTTTTTTGAAATTTTTTCGACCGTATTCAAGCAAATATTTCGCTATTAGTTCAATGTCTTTAGCCGAGACAGCATAAACAAATTTCAAGAGCGTCATTCTGCTTTCTTTTTCTGCTTCCCCCACTATGCCGAAATCAAAATAAGCAATCTTTCCTTCAGGAGAATTTTCATCGCCCGGAAGAAAAGCCAAATTAGCCGGATGCGCGTCGGCATGGAAAAATCCGTCAATGAAATATTGTCTCATAGCATCTTTTATCAGATACAGCGCCATCTTATCGGGATTAATTCTCTTTTCAATAAGCTGTTCTCGGCTGTACTTGCCTAAAATTATATCCAAAACTGAAACCCCGCCTAAAATAAGCTCTTGAATCAAAACTCTAGACGAGGTGTATTCTTGGTGTTGTTTAGGTATTATCGTTCCCGGCGCGCCTTTGCTATATTTTAAAAAGGCAACGGCATTGTTAGATTCATGTCTGAAGTCAAGTTCTCTTTTTGTCCATCTTATAAAATCAGTTGCAACTTCTCTAACGCTCAGAAAAGAAGTCAAATTCAGCAAGTCAATTGCCGAAGCGAAAAAAGATATGATTAAAAAATCAACCTTGAAAACTTTTTCAGTGCCGGGACGCAGGATCTTCACCGCTACTTCCTCGCCATTTTTAAGAACGGCTTTATAGACCTGTGCCACTGAAGCCGAGCCTATAGGCTCACTGTCAAATGACGCGAAAAACTTTTCTACGGGCTCGCCGATGTCTTCAGTAAAAATTTTATTCACTTCGGAAAAAGGCACGGCAGGCATATCATTCAACAGCTTAAGAAGCTCAAGGGTATATTCCGCAGGCAGAAAGTCTCGACGCAGCGCCAATATTTGACCAAGTTTTATAAAAGCTCCTCCCGACTCTTCAAAAAACAATTTCAAACGTTGGGGTTTAGTTAAATCAGGCTTAGACAAAGCCCTAATGGCTATCTTCAAAATATAAAACAGTCTTTCTAAAAATAGAGTCATTTTAAAAAAGGCATGATTTAACCTAATTAAGAGGCTGACTTAAAACCTATATAGGAAACAACCACGGTAGTCAGCACGATAAATATATAAAAATTATTTGGATTAACTAATTTGTCCGACACTATAATTATAGTGGACGATATCCATAAGACGACAATTGCAAAACTTACCCATGCGTATCTCATAAAAAATATTTATTAAATTTATAAACTGTGTTTTCATCCATAGTTCTGTCAAAATTAAACTCCGACATATACCATCCGTATTTTTATTTTGACATCGCCGGAATGAAATGAATTAAATTCAAATAAAGTATAACAAATAAAACCGAAAAGCAACAGGATTTATCGTCCCCCCTTTTCTTTTTCTTCGTCGAAAAAAAGACAACTTCTTTTCTCTTCTCTAACTTTATAGACTTTATGACTTTAAGGACTTGATGAACTTAATTGCGATTGCGTAATATCTAAAAACAATGTAGAATTCTTTGTTATATGATGATCCCTGAAATATATATTTTATACGCCTTATCTGCATTGCTTGTGTTAGCCATTCTGTGGCTTATCAGGTTTGAAATTAAATTGCGCCGACTTCTTGGCGGGAAAAATCAATCGCTGGACAGTACTATTTCCGAGATAAGGAAAGAATTGTCAGCGATTACGAAATACAGAGACGCTTCGGAAAAATATCTTGAAAGCGTGGAAAGGAGAATCAGGAAAAGCGTCACAGGGGTGGAAACGATCCGCTTCAACCCTTTTAAAGGAGACGGTTCGGGAGGCGATCAAAGTTTCTCCACGGCTTTTGTAAACGAAGAAGGCGACGGTGTTGTAATCTCAAGTCTGTATTCAAGGGATCGTGTCAGCGTCTTCGCCAAGCCGATAAAAAAATTGTCGTCGGAATACGAGATGACGAAAGAGGAAAAGGAATCTCTAAACAAAGCTAAAGACTCGGCGCAGGCGTAAAAAGCGCGAATAGCAGGCAAGGTGGTAGGTTGTAGGAAAATTCTCTGAAAAACCTAAAATCTTCCGACATCTTCCTATTGCCTAACAAGCTAAAAAATGAAAACGGACAATAAACAACCGAATATCATAGAGCGTCCTCCCGTTATTTGCATAATGGGGCATATTGACCATGGAAAATCTACCCTGCTTGACTACATTAGAAAGACGACGGTCGCCGAAAAGGAGGCTGGCGGGATAACTCAAAGAATCTCCGCCTACGAAGTTGTTCACAAAAGCAAAGCCGGCAAAGAGAACAAAATAACCTTTTTGGATACGCCCGGACATGAAGCTTTTTGCGCGATTAGAGAGCGCGGAGTTGATGTCGCTGATATAGCCGTCCTTGTCGTGTCCGCCGAAGACGGCGTTAAAAAGCAAACCATTGAAGCTCTCAAGTGCATAAAGGACAGCGGTATTCCCTACATAGTGGCGATAAACAAAATAGACAAGCCCGGAGCCGATGTTGAAAAGACGAAACAAAATTTGGCGGAAAATGAAATTTATATTGAAGGATACGGAGGCGCGGTGCCATGGGTTCCGATTTCCGCCAAAACAGGCGAAGGAGTATCGGAACTTTTGGATATGATGCTTCTGGTCGCCGAAATAGGAGAACTGAAAGGCGACACGAATAAAAACGCGGAGGGAGTAGTCATTGAAGCTAATCTGGACAGCCACCAAGGGATTTCCGGCACCCTCATAATAAAAGACGGGACACTAAAGACGGGAATGTTTGTCGCTAGCGGCGGAAGCATCGCTTCCACCAGACTGATTGAAGATTTCACCGGAAAGAAGATAAAGGAAGCTAGTTTTTCAAGCCCGATTAAAGTGGTCGGTTTTAGCGACTTGCCTGCTGTTGGTTTAATGTTCAAATCATTTGAAACAAAAAAAGAGGCCGAAAGCCATCTCGCCACTTTTAGAGAAAATATTCCCGCAAAGAAAAAAGTCCCGAATGATAAAGAAAACGAAAATATTTTCTCTATCTATATTATTTTAAAAGCCGAGACGATGGGATCAATTGAAGCTATAGAACATGAGATAGGAAAAATAAAAAATGACAGAGTGAAAATAAAAATCGTGCATTCCGGCATCGGTGGCATTTCCGAGAACGATGTTAAAACCGCGAACGCCAAAGAAGGCACAGTAATTTTAGGATTTGATACCGCTATTGATTCCAAAGCCCGAAGCTATGCCGAGAGGCTTGGCGTGGAGATAAAAGTCTTTGATGTCATCTACAAATTGTCGGAATGGATTGAAACGAAAGCCCGCGAAAGCACGCCGAAGTTTGAGACCGAAGAGACATCTGGAGTGGCGAAAATAATTCGCGTCTTCAGTAAAGCGAAAGACAAATATGTGGTCGGAGGAAAAGTTGAGTCCGGACTAATTTCCTTGGGCGAGGATGCTAAAATCCTGAGAAGAGAGCAAGAAGTTGGAAGAGGCAAAATAAAAGAATTACAGCATCAAAAAAAGAAAGTGTCGGAAATTAAAGAAGGAATGGAATTTGGTTGCCAGATCCAAGCGACGATTGAGATAGCGCCGGGAGACAAGATTGAGTCTTATAAAATTGTGGAAAAGTGAGATGAAAAATAGAGACGTAAAACTTAAAGATATGATCAGAGAAGTTGCGGCTAAATTTCTGAACATTGAATCAAACAGAGTATCAATGGTGACTGTGACAGATGTGCGGATTTCAAAAGACGGAAAATATGCTACTATATTTTTTACGGTCTATCCGAGTGATAAGGAAAAAGCCGCTTTGGATTTCGCCAAGCGCAAGAGGGCTGAATTCAGGGATTTCGCCAAGAAAAACATCAGAGCCGGAAGAATTCCATTTTTTGATTTTGAAATAGACGCCGGCGAGAAACACCGACAGAAAATTGACGCAATTCTAGAAAATAATTAAATTGATCTGAAATTTTCTGTCATTTCCGCCCCCGTCTTCACGAGGGTAAACTCCGGCGAGAATCCAGATTCCAGAAGAATACAGCTTTTTGAAAATTCAAGGCCGCGTAGCCAAGTGGTAAGGCAGGAGTCTGCAAAACTCCTATGCGCCGGTTCAATTCCGACCGCGGCCTCTAATCTAAATGGAATACGCTTTTACTATAATGAGTTGATTTCCGTTTACCATTTGATATCATTTATTGATGAAAATTAACAGAAGGAAAAGATCGTGGGAAATATCTCAATTAAAAGTCGCTGTTAAAGATTCAACCAGTTATAGACAAGTCTTAAAAAAGATAGGATTAGTAGCGGCGGGTGGAAATTATGAGCAAATTAAAAAATATATTAAAGAATATAAATTTAATATTTCTCATTTCAAAGGAAAAGCTTGGAACAAGGGCTTGAGGGGCATAGGCAAACCAATTACTCCTCTAGAGTTTATTCTTAAGAAAGATTCTTCTTATCAAAGTTTTAAGCTCAAAAAAAGATTATTTAGTGAAAATTTAAAAAAACAATTTTGTGAAGAATGCGGTTGGTCCACAAGAAACAAAGAAGGGTATCTTCCATTAGAACTTGATCACATAAACGGCGATAGGCATGATAATAGATTGGAAAATTTAAGAATATTATGTCCGAATTGCCATAGTTTAAAACCGACACATAGGGGAAGAAATATGTTAAAAAACAAAGCCTGAGTGGTGAAACTGGTATACACGTAACACTTAAAATGTTATGGGCGAAAGCTCGTGTGGGTTCGATTCCCACCTCAGGCACCAAATAAAAGATCTCATTTCTGATGAGGTTTTTTATTTGGTCAGTGGGAATCGAAGGCCGGAGCGCGACGGCGCGAGGCGGGGTCGCGACCTTTTGCTCCAGTAAAAGAGTTGTGACCGATTCCCACCTCAGGCACCATCTAATTTTCTGCTTTTTATTTTTTGGATATGCAAAGAAATTATTTTATGCTATAAATTAAATAGAAAATTTGTTTTTTACATTTCCATATAAATTTACTAAGGGAGGTCTTAAAATGTTAATTTGCGAAAAAATATTAAAAGTAGGAAGGTTATTGGACCAAACAGGAGGATCTGAAGGATTTTATGAGCCGGATTTCGATAAACATCAACACAACAGAAACACCCTTTCTCAAGACGGAAAAATTAAACTTAACTTGCAATTCAAAAAATTAAAATCTGGAGATGTGGTAATTCAAAAAAAAGTTTAATCTTTAATTTTCATTCGGAAGGAGAGATTTTATGAGGAAAAAGATCTTAATAATAGAAGATAGCGCAGATAGACAAGAAGAATGGAAGGAGTTGTTAAATAAATACCCCATTAATATAATTCAGGCTTTTTCTCTAGAAGAAGCGGAAAGGGCTTTTAATGATAATCCTGATTTAAGCGCGGTTGCGGTTGACGCTTGTGTTCCCGGTAACGAACCGAATACAATGGAACTAGCGCGAAAAATGAGAAATTCTTTCACTGATCGCCCAATGATCGCTATCTCTAATGTGGAAGATTTCAATGACATATTAATGTCTGCTGGATGCGATTACAAGACAGACAAATTCAAATTCGTGCAAAAAATTAAGGAGATCTTAAATTTTTAAATCGTATTTTAAGAACAAAGCCCCATCGCAAACTCAAAGCGGTGGGGTTTTAAAGGTGGGGTTTTAAATTTGCCACTATGTCCTAAATTTGCTAGATTTTTGTAGGACTTGTGCGTTCGGCGCATTTCTTCGTTGCTTCGCTCGTTTGCTCCCGCGCAGTATAATAATACAGCTTGGTCGCAAGCCGAGCTCGCGCCTCGAACTGCATCCAAATGCGCAAGTCCTATTTTTATAAAAATCCGCCTATAGCTCAGTTGGTAGAGCAGTCGCCTCTTAAGCGATTGGTCGCAGGTTCGAATCCTGCTGGGCGGACAATGCAGCGAAGCGGAATTGTCCGCTCAGAGAGAGCCAACTGCTTGGCTCTCGTCAGGATTCGAAGGATTTTCTATGTTGAGTCGGCGAAACAAGAAAATCACGCGCTGTAGGCGAGAAATTACTGCTGGGCGGACAATGCAGCGAAGCGGAATTGTCCGCCCAGAGTCCCGATGAACATCGGGACGGGCAGGATTCGAAGGGCGGAGTATAAAATTTTCAGCAGAAAATTTTACGAGCCTGTGCCCAGTCCTAAATTTTTTGACTGAAAAAATTTAGAGGCGAGGGAGAAATTCCTGCTCTGCGAACTTGAATCTGGGTCGCTCTATTGATATTTTGCATTAAATATCCTATCATCAAATAATAAATTTTAGATCTTTTGACATTTTAATAAAGGATAGAGACCGTGAAAAACTTAAAAAGTTTTGTTTGTGGGCTTATTTTTATAGTTTTGATTTTTCTTATTATTCCTCATAATCTTTTTGCCATAGTTCCGAAATTCAATCCGATAAAATCCGCAACCGAAGAGGCTTTGGGTATATTTTTAACAGCGGAAAAAGAATTTAAAATGGGACAAATCTTGCAGAACAAGCATGATTATGAAAATGCCATAATTTGTTATATCAAATCGTTGCATTCGTGGCATTCTGATGAGGCGCATTTAAATTTAACTTACTGTTTTTACGAAATTAAATTATTTTTCACTGCTGAAAAAATGGCTTTCTCAGGTTTGCAGTCGGCTATACGAGATATGAATTCCGTAAATTACATTAGATTCCTCGTCTTGTTGGGCAATATCTATTATGAGACTGGAAATTATGAGAAATCTTTGGTTATATACAAACACATCTCATTATTTTCAATGGATGAAGCCACTCGTGAGTTTATTGATCAGAAAATAGGAAATATTGAAAATAATATTTCCTATTATTCTCCCTAATCTTCTTGAAAGAAGAAAATTACCGTGCCTATAAAGCCATCTTTAAAGGGTGGCTTTTGTTTTTAATATTAAACATGATGCAATCAGTTATCAAATTTTAATGACTGACTTTGAATTACGAAACTATCATATTGCCGCATTGTCTTTGCGAGCCCCTCCCCAGTTTTAGATTCTGGATATTTCCAAAACTTAAAACTGGGGAGGGGCGAGCGGAGCGAAGCAATCCATTATTGCGCGCGGTAAACTCTGGATTGCCACGCCGGAGTACCGGCTCGCAATGACGGAAAACGAAGGTTTCGTAATTCAAAGTGACTGAATAAGAAATGCCGCACCAATATTCAATTCAATTGGTGCGGCATTTATCCTTTCATGATCAGAGATCCTTTAATGTCAGCGTATTGTACCCTGGGTGTCTTTCTACGATCTTATAGAAGCTCCGATGGCGGCGCATTCCACCCTTAACTTTACTTTTACCCTTATTAGATTTGGGTGCAAACACAACAACATCAAAAAAACAATTATCTACCATAAAACCTTCCATTAGGTGATTCTTCAGCAATTCGTTTGTTATAAAATTTGCATCTGGAGCCCTCACGCCCATCGCCCCGTTTAAATAATCAGAAACGATTGAACGAAGTAATGTGATAAGATCATCGGACAATCCTGAATTACCAAGCTCAGACCACCAATTGCTTCTAGTCAACCTAGTTAGTTTTTTAGGCATTTTTCACCTCCTTCTTAAAATTGTTGACAATTATAATGAAAAAATTATTACAAATTCTTTACAAAGACTAGTACATCGGCAATATTTAGTCAAAGCAAAGTTCACCATTTATTTTTCAATTATCTCGCCAAAATAGGCGTGCGGTTAAAATACAACTATTCGCCCATTCGCGCGAATTAGAGATATGTTTAAATACACAACTAATCTCTTCTGGCCACTTATCAACTTTTCCAAAATTTTAAAGATTATCAGCCAGAAATTTCTTCAACTCATTTAAATCTTTTTTGTCTTTGTCGTAATGATATGTCTTTATGCCGACAAACTGGGCGCTTTTTACGGCATCTTCGTTATGTTCAAAATACAAAACATCATCTTTGTTTAAACCAAAATGCTCCAGCATTTTTTCATAATACTCTTTATCAGTTTTTTCCGGATTATGCTTAAGAGTAAAAATTTCATAGGGCATTTTATCCAAACCATTCTTCTGCATTTGTTCATCGTCGGCATTGGTAAGAATTATTTTCTTGTTGGGATACTTCTCAAGCAAATCACGCATATCTTCAAATATCCCCTCGCCTTTAATCACGAAAGTATTTATCGCATCCACTAAAATTGTTTTCATTTTTTCTTGAACTTATCTATTGAAGAATTTTATTCATAACAAACTTATGCATTTTAATTATATTCTCCTGCGAATATTTTAACGCGGCTTCGGCGCTCCACATCACCATCTCGTCTTTATATTCCCTTTCAAAAGCCACGGAAACATAGCCGAACGAAGGACCGCGATATTCAGCGGTATCCAATAACTGTTGGATAATAATGTTATTTTTAAACTTGTCATTATCCCTGAATTTTTGCACCATTTCAAAAGTCGTGGGATTTATATCAACTTCCACCACCAAGAATATCCGGCTTATCCTGTCGTCAAGAATGCGGACCTGACGTATTAAATTCGCTTGAGAATATGGTCCGCTATCTCCCCACAGCATATCCCTCTGTTTTTTATTCAATTTCATAGATTTTCCACGATTATTTTTTCTATTACCGATTTCCTTTTGCTCGGTTGTGCGTCTTGCACAACATCTCACAATTTTTAGCCGAGGTTGTGCCGCCCTTGCTCCAAGCCGTTACATGGTCGGCATCCATTTCGCCTAGACTCCAAATTTTTTCTTTGTTGGCATCATGTCCAATGGCACAATGCGGACAGTTTGATTCACCTTTTTTCTCTGCTTTAGCGGTTTGTGTTGTATAAACCGCTTTTTTAGTTGCTTCATCAAAAAATCTAACCTCAAGTAATCTTGTATCAACAGAACCACCTAGAATAAATTCAAAGATACCTTTGCGGTTTTTGATATATGGATCGCCATACAGTTTACTAACCTCATCTGACACTTTAGCAGGATCATAAGCTTTCTTGTGATACTCCGCATACAGTCGTCCCCACTCAAGTCCGCACATCTCGCTTTCTACACCGGTAAATACACTAGAGATCCAATCAATCACACTGTTGAAATAATTTTTTAACTCATTGATATTTTTGTCGTTGCGATGAAGACTCATGTAATCATCAATATCTCCCTTACTCGCCCAGTCTAAAGCTCTCTCAAAAAATGCCTGTCGGTTTGCGCTGCCCTTTATGTACGCGCTCCATTTTTGAATATTGGCATTTTGGCTGTTGCTGAACTCCTCTTTACCTAGAGTAACAAATGGTCCGGAATAGATCGCATTTAACAATTCCTGTGGGACGAGCGGAACTCCAGCTATATTGATAGTCCTAAACCACTCTTTTATCTGGCTTTCTGTGCCTTCGCATTCATAAATGAGCAGTTTCGTTTCCAAAATCTTGACTTGCTTGTCTTTTGCTATACCGCCAAAATATTGCTCCATGCCGTTTTCGTCTTTGATAGCAAATTTGTCAGTCACAAAACGTCCAACACTGGTGATCCGTTGTTGCCCGTCCAAGACCTCCAGATTGTTTTCAGAAACCTTATTAAAATAGATCAAGCCTATTGGGTAACCTTTGAGTATTGATTCAATAACAGCCATCTCTCTTTTCCCGCCGTCGGAGGCATAGATATAGTTGCGCTGATACTCCGGCTGAATGGTGAGCTTGCCAGACAAACCAAATAGCCCCTTGCCCTCCAGTTCGTTATAGACGAACCCTTCACAAATATCTTTGACAGTGATGCCGGTTTTTAAAATTGTTTTCATAATTTTATTTTTAATTAATTTTTATCTTTTATTTTTTTCTCTACTTTTTTCTCTAATAACTTAATATTTTCCAAATATGATTTTTCAACAGGAGAGAGTGTTTTAGCTTGAAATTTTTTATACTCATTTTCTGCTTTTTCTATGGCTTTTTTATGTGTTACTTTTCCAGCGTCAGTTAAAACTCCTTCGCCGTAATCAAAAAGTAATTTATCTAAAGATGCAATATGATCTGCCATATGCATTATTTGCTGATCCATAGCGCGCAATTCTGCCAACTCAAAATATGCCGAGACAAGCCTGTTTAATTTTTCTAGCTCTCGCGCGGACAAATAATTTTTAGCAATTCTCACTTCTTCTAACACAGGTAAATCTCCCTCAAAAACCGTCAAACCCATAAATTCTTTATCGCTATTAGCGCGATTGTAAATAACTTCTGCTGCCGTTTCTTTATGCGCAGCATAGTGCAATTTGTTTTGCACAATTTTGAAAAACTTAATTGAATGTAAAGATTTTGGATTATAATCCGCGCTTGTGGCATAGAGATCTAAAACTTGCCGATACAACATCTTTTCGCTAGATCGAATATCACGAATGCGAGACAAGAGTTTCTTCCAATATAAGCCGCCACCATTGTTTTTCAAAAATTCATCATTCATAGTGAATCCTTGAATAAGGTATTCACTGATTCTGGCAGTCGCCCATTGACGGAACTTTGTGCCCTGTATGGATTTCACGCGATAACCGACGGAAATAATAACATCCAAATTATAAAAATTGGTCGGTTTGGTAGAAAAATCGGAATTTCCGATTTTTCTCACAGACTCAGCTTCATTTAGCTCTTTTTCGGCATAAATATTCAAAATATGCTCGTTAACCGTAGAACGGCTCTTATTGAAAAGTTTCGATATTTGATCAATAGTAAGCCAAACGGTCTCACCCTCAACACGCACCTCAATCCTAGTCGCCCCATCCGCGCCTTCATAAATAATTATCTCACCGGAATTATTGATATTTGTCATACTATTTTAATTTATATATTTTTCTTTCATTTTATTATTATTTTCTACAATAATAGATAATAATGTATTTTTCATTTTTTCTGTTAATTCATAAATCTCTTCATTTAAAATTTCTGATTCTTTTATCGTATTATCTATATTAGACAATGTTTCATTTTCAAAACCAGCCGTATTAATAAGATTATAATTTTCGTTATAATTAGTCATTGCCATTGAACAATTTGTTCCAATTTTATTAATTTTATCCACCATTAAATTCCAATCATTTTGAATATACTGAGAAAAATAAATTACTATATATGATCCAACAAGTTCTCTGTCTTTTTTAAGAAGATCTAAGGATAAAACATTATTCATATCAACAAACTTTTTATTTTTTTCTATTGCATTTTTTATATCCTTTATTGTCTGTAAATAATTTTGAGAATCATTCATCATTATAAATAATTTTCCTATAACAATAGCTGCTTTTTCTTCTACTGAGTTTTTTAAATTTAAATTAAAATTATATTTTCTTTCTTTTTTATTCTCTATAGCCGAAAATATTAAAGTAATCGCAGTAATAAAAACAACTAGAAAATTGGGTTCAATATTTAAGAAATATAGAACAAATCTAAAACAACTAGAAAATACATATGAAAAAAGTAGGATAAATAAAATTATTAAACTTATATATAATAAGTTTTTTTCAATATATTTAATATATTTTTTAATTTCTTTTTGCATAAATTCATTTTTATTCCCCAACTTTCTTATGCTTAATAAAAATTCTCTTAAATTTATTCTCTCCATTTATGACACAATGCGGATTTTTGCCGTCCCAAATTCCACCCGAAAAACCCTTGCCGTTATCTTCTGCCATTCCAATAATCTCAAACTGATCAGGATTGTATTTATCCAAAAAACTAATCGGCACGCCCATTACACCATCATAATCACTTGGAATTGCATCAGTAAATGAAACTTCTATGGCATCGTAATTGTCATATTTATCATACGACTTTTTGCCCTTAATTTCTTTGTGTTTGCTGTATTTCAAATTTTCTTTCATTGTCATAAGCGGTAATGGTTGATGACGGCGCCCATGGTCTAAGTTAGTAAACCAACAAATATTTCTAAATTTTACTAAACCGGTTTCTGGCATATAAACTCCCTCCCCGTATTCTTTAGCTAGAGGGGTGGAAAAATAAGCATTGCCAGCGTGAAAGCCATTACCAAGCCACATTTTATTTTCCTTTATCAAGGGAAATATTTCTTTATAAGTAATAGCGTTCATATTACCGATAATCACAAACTTCTTGTTATTATCAAAAAGTTGCTTAACATATTCGCGGAATAGACTGAACGGCGGATTTGTTACGACGATGTCGAATTGTTTTAGCAAATTTATACATTCATCGCTACGGAAGTCGCCGTCGCCTTCAAGTGGCGTCCATTCGTTGTGTTTGTTTGCCCTTAACTGCTTGGCGACATCCCTTAAGTTGAACTCGCCGTCGCCGTCTATGTCGCGCACATCGCTCACAATAAATTTGTTGGCGTTTACCTTAGGACGGCCCTGCCTACCGGCAGGCAGGCTTTTTGATTTTGTGAGAGTTTTATCATCGCCAAACAATCCCAGTTGCGTGTTGGCGACAGGCGAGGGCTTATAGCTCGTGGTGATAAGCTGTTTCAATCCAAGTTTGTTGAAATTGAGCACAAAATAGCGAAAAAAATTACTCTCAAACGGATCGTCGCAATTGCAATACACAACCTTGCCACGAAATACATTGGGGTTGTATTCCAAATACGCTTCAATCTCTTTTTGAATATCGCCGAACTGAGTATAAAACTCGTCATTCTTTGCTCTTTTTGCGTTTGTAAGATTACTGTTTGCCATAATTATTTTTCTTTGTGATTGTCGATGCCAATTTTCCAAACATTTTTTTCCAGGAAGGCTTCAATGGTTTGGCGTGTCGCCTTATTTATCAAATTAGAATGTGATAACTTATTTTCTTTCGCATAATCGACAAGTGTCATGATTTTCTTGCCTTCTAAATACGCTAATCTTTTGTGATAACTATTTGTAAGCGACTTTGCGACAATCTCTTCCATAATTTCAGTTTTGTCTTTCTCATCAAATTCCTTAAATGCGTCGTAATACTTTTCTCTATCAATGAATTTTATATTTATTGGCACATATCCATCTCGTATAAGTAAATAATTATTCAGTGCGCGCCCAATACGGCCATTTCCGTCACAGAAAGGATGTGTGTGCTCAAATGCAAGATGCAGTTTAGCAATACGTTTTATAATGTTTTCGTGACTGCTTGCGTTATACTCCGCAAGAATTTTCTCCAGTCGCGGTATTACTTCTTCCGATTTTGGAGCAATATGACTTCCAACCCGCACATATTCCCCGGTCTTTCTAAATCTACCGGCAATATCATCACGAATACTTGAAATAAGCATTTTATGAAGTGATAAAATTACATCAAGGTTCAGTTCTTGTTCTTTTGCTCGTTTATCTATATACGATGTTACGCGCGCTAAATTCTTCGCTTCAAATATTTCCCGCTCGCTAATAAACCTATCCAAGTCAATTTGGAGAAGTATTTTTTCGGTCTCTTCGAGAGTAAGCGTGCTATTTTCAATAGCATTTGAGTTGTATACCTGTTCGGCAACTTCCGCTTCGCTAATGAGCTTAATAAGAGCATCCTTGCCGGTAGATGCTTTATAGTATCTTTCCCTTAATGTATTAATTTTGTTGAATGCCGCGAGTGTCTTTGCCATATATTTTAAGTATAGTAATTTTCACTGTTTTGTCAACATAACCGTGAAAAACTGCTTAAAAAGTGCTCATTTTCACGGTTTTCTTCGTCTCGCCGACTTGCCCGCAAAAGCCTTGGTGTCGGCGGAGGCTTTCAAAATTTTCCAGCGAAGGCGGGTTACACTCCCTCCTTCTTCAACTCCTCCACTATTTTTTTTGCCGTTTTTGAAAGCTTTGTCGGAATTTGGATATTTATTTTTATCATAATGTCGCCTCGGCTGTGTCTTCCTGTCGGTACGCCTTTGCTACGGATTCTCAATACTTCGCCGTGAGATACACCTTCCGGAATTTTCACAATAAGGTCACCGTCAAGAGTTTTTATTTTAACCTCGCTTCCCAAGATGGCTTCTGTCAGCTTGACATTGAGATCCATCAAAAGATTGCTTCCTTCTTTTCTAAAAATAGGGTGTTTCTCTACATGAAGCTTTATGTAGAGGTCGCCCGCCGTACCACCCCGCACCGCTTCTCCCGCTCCGCCAAGCCGGACCATCTCTCCGTTATCAACCCCTGACGGAATCTTAACAACGATTTCATCTTCACTTCTCAGAACACCGGCGCCTCGGCATTTATGGCATTTCTCGCGAGGGATTTTGCCTGTGCCATGGCAATTCGCGCACTCTTTTTGGGTGCTGAATGTTCCGAAGATTGACCGTTTGGTTTCGTGAATTCTGCCTTTGCCGTTGCAAATATCGCAAGTGACTGTATCCGAGCCGACTTTCGCTCCGCTTCCTTTACATTCGCTGCAAACTGAAGTTTTTGTTATAAGGATTTTTCTCTCCGCGCCGAAGATTGATTCAGAAAATAAAATAGCTAAGTCAATTGAGATATCCCTGCCTCTCTTCACTCTTTCTTTCCTGCCTCCGCCAAAAAGATCGCCGAAAATATCTCCGAGGTCAAAATCCTGAAAACCTCCCTGCTCCGCCTGTCCGGCAAAACCGGAGAAATCAAAATCGCC
>Ga0209210_1000252_pt1 | contig 60972 bp, 26 predicted proteins | sample RifGroA1_FD_183991 | JGI IMG/M metagenome (GOLD analysis project Ga0209210, IMG submission 183991) | Contaminated groundwater microbial communities from Rifle, Colorado, USA - Rifle Groundwater A1 (SPAdes) (version 2) | ecosystem: Environmental > Aquatic > Deep subsurface > Groundwater >...
CCATCACTCCCTTTTACAATAAGCTTTCCAAATGCACTCGGAGTAGCAGAATCAGTTGACTCTTGAAGTGGAACTTGGGCAAGATCAAAGGTAATATCATGTGTTTCAAGTGGCTGCACAGTATCAATTCCAAGAATTCCTTGAATTTTTACGTTTTTAGTAAACAGCGCATCTCCAGAGGTGTTAATTACAATTGAACCACCCATAATATCTAGATTGGCAAGTTGAAGCTTTTGTAAATAAAGCGGTTCTCCTGCGGTTTGAATTCCGTCACTGGTGATTCGGATGGTTCCATCGACCATGAGTGATCCTGCAATCATGGTTTCACCCAAGACTGCGCCACCAAGAACTGAGAGATTATTATTAAGAAGAACTGTATCAAGTGTAAGATTTCGTCCTGAAAGATCAATATGATTCTGATCAGTTTGATTCTCAAATAATTTTGCTAAGAACGCAGCGGTGGTTGCGGGTAATTCAGGATTTAAATCCACTGTTGGCGGAGTAATTATTTCAGCTATCGCGCTTTCTGTTGCTTCTGAAAGCACACCTGATGTCGTTGCAATATTTGCAATAAGTGAGGAAATAGAAGCGATTCTTTCTTCAATATCGCCAAAACTTGTGACAATTCGTGACGCGTATAATGTGCTGTCTATATGCGCTTCTTTCGAATGAACACTGTCTACAGTTAGTTCTCCAGCAATTGTTGCATCCATGTGAACTATTAAATTTTCAAATGAAGCAACGCCTTCTGCAGATATCGATGCAACCGGTTCATGATATTCATTGGTGATAACAAAGTTGGAATCAACTGTGGATAATTGCACTTTTACTGAATCACCAGAAAGGGGAGAGATGATATTTGTTCTTAAATTGTCAATATTTGCTAAAGGAGAAATAATTTTTTGTGGAGTAAATACTTGGGTCATTTCTTGGATTGCTTTGACAATATAGGGAATAAGAGAGCTTGATGAAAATGTCAGGAGTCCATCTTCAGGATTTTCTCGTACAAGATTTGGTACAACGGTTTGAACTTCCTGGGCGATAAATCCGGATTCATTTTTGTTGCCTTTGATAAAATCAAATGTGACTGGACGAAGTTTACCAACAAGATCAAGTGCATTCCCCGTAATTGTATTGATGTTTTCTTTTAAGCGTACGTCTGATGTGCATTGGCCCACTTGTCCAGTAACCGTATTAATACAAACTCCCGTTGCGCTGACTGCTGATGTCGAAAGATCGTAAAAGTTACCATTTGATATTTTTACGTCTCCCGTATTTCCATCAAGAAGAATAAGCGCACTTGCGGTTGATGTTGTGCTTGGATTATCAGATGGATCAAATGTTGTACTTCCGAGTGCAATGCTGCGATTGACTACTGGATAAGGAAAAATAAGATTATCCAAAATTCCGAGTACTGGTGTACCATTAATTCCTCCCATGCCCATTTCACCCGTTGGTCCAGCAACGCCAGTTGCTCCGGTAGCTCCTGTGGCACCTGTTGGACCACCTATACCATCAACGCCAGTTGCTCCTGTTGCTCCTGTTGCGCCGGTTGCTCCTGTTGCGCCGGTTGCTCCTGTTGGTCCACTAACACCATTTTCACCAGTGGCTCCAGTGGCTCCAGTGGCTCCAGTGGCTCCAGTTGCTCCTGTTGCGCCGGTTGGGCCACTCCGTCCAATTGTTCCAGTTGCACCTGTAGCGCCAGTTGCACCTGTTGGGCCAGTTACACCAATAGCTCCTGTTGCCCCTGTAGCGCCAGTTGCTCCTGTTGGGCCAAAATCACCGGTTGGACCAGTAATTCCAAGTTCTCCAGTTGCCCCAGTTGGTCCTTTGTCACCAGTTGATCCTGTTGGTCCAATTTCTCCAGTTGCTCCAGTTGCACCTGTTGCGCCAGTTGGGCCATTATCACCGGTTGCTCCTGTTGGTCCAATTTCTCCAGTTGCTCCAGTTGCACCTGTTGCACCAGTTGGGCCAACAAAGCCAGTTGCACCTGTTGCGCCAGTTGACCCAGTTGGACCTTGTTCTCCGGATGTTCCAGTGGCACCGTATATTCCTGTTGCACCTGTTGCGCCAGTTGATCCTGTTGGTCCTAATACTCCAGTTGGGCCATTTGTTCCTCCTGTTCCTGTTGCGCCGGTAGCCCCTGTTGCGCCTGTTGCGCCTGTTGGACCAGCATAACCCACACTACCAGTAGCCCCTGTTGCGCCGGTAGCCCCTGTTGCGCCTGTTGCGCCTGTTGGACCACTCCGTCCGACATTCCCCGTTGCACCAGTAGCCCCTGTTGCGCCTGTAGCTCCAGTTGCTCCAGTCGGGCCGCTTGCACCATTTTCTCCAGTTGCGCCTGTAGCTCCAGTTGCGCCAGTTGATCCTGTAGCTCCTGTTGGTCCAAGATCGCCAGTTATTCCAGTTGGACCAATCTCACCAGTTGCTCCGGTTGCTCCGGTTGCTCCCGTTGGACCACTTACACCATTTTCTCCAGTTGCTCCGGTTGCTCCGGTTGGACCTGCAATACCAGTTGCCCCGGTTGCTCCGGTTGCTCCCGTTGGACCCATTGTTCCTGTTGCCCCTGTTGCTCCTGTTGGACCACTTGATCCTGTAGTTCCATTTACACCAATACCTCCAGTTGCACCAACTCCTCCAGTTGCTCCAGTTGTTCCTGCTGCTCCAGATGCGCCGGTTGAACCAGCAACACCACTTGCTCCCGTTGGACCAGCTGAACCAGTTGTTCCTGTTGCGCCTTGTGGACCAATAGCACCACTTGCCCCTGTTGCTCCCGTTGGACCAGCTGAACCAGTTTGCCCTGTTGCACCCAATACCATTCCTATTGACCCCGAAGGATTTGAAGGAGTAGGATTTGGTTTTGATAATACCGTTGTTTTTTTTGTTTCAGCCGCTTTTGAACTTATTGATCGTTGATTTTGTACACCGATCACTTGTGTAGCGACAATTCCGATGCCAAGAAAGAGAAGAAATACTGCGGCAATAATTGGCCACGGTGTTTTTTTCAAAACATGAGTAAAATGGAGTGTGTTTTGATACAGTTTTCTATCTTTTGATTCATTTTTTATTGGTTCTACAATAATGTTTTCATTTGTTGAAACAGGGAGTGGTGGAAGATCTGATGTTGGTTCTTTTGATAGATCTTCAAGTTCAGAAGGTGTCGTGTGTAATTCTGAAAATGTTGGGTCTCCTGGTAATTCATGTTCGGCCTTTTCAGCCAAAGGCTGATCGTCCTTTGGACGAGATTGAGGTAAAGTCGGCATTCGTTGATAGGGAGTGCGAGATTTTGTGATAGCGAGTAAATCATCAGGATAATATCGTCTAGCGTTTCCATTGGTCCTCGCACTATAAATAAGACCTGCCTTTTCCCATCGAAGAAGCGTGTTTTTTGATATTTTTAACATGTGAGCCGCTTCGCTAAGAGATAAAGGACGTTGAGGTATTTTGATATCTTTTGAGTTATTTAAGGATTCAAAATTTGAATCTGTTGATATACTTTGTTTTGTTTTGATAACATCAATTGCTTTTTGAGAAATAAGATGAATCCCATTTACATCAATTGTTGCCTCTAGTTTCCCAACCTTTATCCAATTGCGAATAGTATTTTTTGATAAAGAAAGAAGTTTTGCGACCTGACCTATAGTGAACTGTGATGGAGTTGGTAACATTTTCATATCTCTTTGTGTGAAACGTGTAATGAGTGACCATTGTTAGTGTGTATGCCTGTGCGGAGAAAAGTTGAGGTATTTGGGTGGGTTTTTGAAGTAAAGATTTTGGTCATACTAGTATTACATCGGGGATGGTGCTGAATGTCAAATAGCCTCAACAACAAATATTCATTCGAGGCTAAACTATGGGGTAGTATTTTGTGGGAAATAAGGTGTTAATTATAGGATATATTTGGTCAGTTATTATATAATGATACTAGTATGTACTGTTATATAGCCAAAATTCATGCAGTTTCTTTTTCTTTGAAGTAAAATAGTTGAAAGAACGATTTTTTTGATACAACAATGAATCTATATCCCATAATAAGAATGGTGGAATGAATAAATCATTATTAAGTGATTTAATTTTGCTTAATAAAAATAGTGAATAGATTAGAAAAACTGCAGGATAAATTTTCATAGTAGATCAGTTAATATATCATTAATAATACTTTGATATCTTATTATATATTTATATATTAGCTAATATAATTTGATTGTATTTACTTTTTAACATATTTAAACATCACAATTTGCGCAAGTGAATAATTTTTGTTACCCTACATATATTGTATGAAACATATATTTAAAGAAATTTTACGAGATGCGCGCGAGTGGAGTCGAGGATGGTGGTTTTATCTGGAACGACACGCGGTACGATTCGGAAAAGTGTTCGAGTCAAAAAAAGATATTTTTGTTGATATCCTCATGGCCCGTAGAGGAACGTATCAATGGCCATTTTTACATATTTCTCTCATCCTTCTAGCTATTTTTGGAGCAGCGAGCGCACCCATACTTGCAAGTTCTTATCCCGGAGCAATTCCGCAAACACTTGCTGATTTTACTCCTCCATCAGCTGTTGCTGTCACTCTCGATCCAAGCATTGGAGTTGACACACAAGTGTCTGATAAACCAAGAGATCAAGTTATTGTCTATGCAGTACAAAAAGGGGATACTCTGAAAAAAATCGCGGATCAATTTGGAATTTCCGTTGATACCATCAAATGGGCAAATGACATGAAGGGTGATGCGCTGTCAATTGATCAAGAATTAAAAATCCCACCAGTGACGGGTATTGTGTATAAAGTACGGGAAGGGGATACGATTTATACGATTGCAAAAAAATATCGTACAGAGGCACAAAAAATTGTTAACTTCCCGTTTAACGACTTTTCAGATATCGAAACATTTGCTTTGAATATTGGTCAAACCCTTGTTGTGCCAGATGGTATGCCGCCAATAGCTCCAGTTGCAACATATAAATTTACCCCATCAGTGTTTGCAGGAGGTACGGGTCAACTTGCTTGGCCCACTAGTGGTGTAGTCACCCAATATCCATCGTGGTATCATAATGCTCTTGATATAGCGAGTCCAGCAGCTCCGGGAATAGCCGCTGCTGATAATGGAATAGTCATTTTAGCTGAGTATTCGAAGTGGGGATATGGTGATCATGTGATGATTGATCACGGAGGAGGGATTGTTACGTTATACGGACATATGCAAGCAATATATGTAAAACCGGGAGACAAAGTAACCAAGGGACAAATTATTGGAAAAATGGGTTCTACAGGAAGGTCAACAGGAACGCATTTACATTTTGAAGTCCGGAAAAATGGAGCAGTCGTCGACCCGCGGTCGTATCTGAAATAGCAATCAATCTTACACTATTGCTAGCAGTTAATCTCTATTGATTGCTAATAGTGAGGCTAGTATACTTGATTTCACCGGGCCCGTAGTATACCGGTAGAACGACTCCGTGGCACGGAGTAGAAAGGGGTTCAATTCCCCTCGGGTCCACAAGTTATTTTTTGGGCCTGTAGCACAGTTGGTAATGCGCCGCATTCGCATTGCGGAGATCACCGGTTCGACTCCGGTCAGGTCCACAAAAAAAATACTGATCCGCTTATTGGCGGACAGCATGATAAATAGAGGAGACTATTATTCAACTTCGATGGAAACGCCAGCAACTGTTCCATTTGTCGCATCCATTTGGGTGCTTATGAAAGACCCAACGATAGCTCCGATGCCAAGCATCAAGGCTACCATAACGACAAACATCCAGCTTTTCAGAAGAAGAAGAAAATTTTTCTTCTCACCTCTTCGAACTGGTCGCGCAGCTTGCTTGCGGCGAACGACTTTTTTCTTCATACGCTTTTAGCGTTGCATACTTTGCTACTTGTTGTCAACCCCTTGACAAAGATATTTCACAACCCTCATAGTTATTAATATATAAGGAAGCGCGTGAGCGTCTGCTTTGGGGTTTGGAAACGAGATGCGCATCTAAAAAATTGATTAGACGTAGAATTACCGCAATAAATAAAGGATTTATTCAGATCATCCCAATGGTTGTTTTGGCCGTTGTAGCAATCTCTTCTTTTGTTATTATCAACAAAGTTCAGACCGACCAACAAGATGTTCGTAGCAGAGCAGCTACCATACCTAAAGCATCACCTACGCCAATAAAGGGTTCATCTAAAGACACATCATCAAAATCACCAACAGTTACACTAAAACCTCCAACACCTACTGTGTCTACCACGTGCTCTGGTGAATATAACGTAAAAGCAATTGTTTCAGGAATCGTGTGTGATGGCAATTCAGATACGGAAGATGATTTTCAACCTGGTAATCCAAAATGTTGTAAAACAAAAGCAAAATGTTCTGGTGAATATAATGTAACAGCAAGTGTTCCAGGAGTAATATGTGATGGGAATACAGATACGGAAGATGATTTTCAACCTGGTAATCCAAAATGTTGTAAAACAAAAGCAAAACCAACCTCAACACCAAAACTACCCACAGCAACACCGAGACCACCTACCTCAACACCTAGACCACCTACGCCAACATCAGTTGTGTGTACAAATGGGTATAGAAAAGCCATTGTTCCACTCGTTATTTGTGATGGAGATACTAGTACAGATGATATATATCAACCGGGAAATGGGAATTGTTGTAAATCCATTCCCCACACTCCAACACCGACAGCAGTAAAAAAAGATGTCGCTAAAGCTACCCTAACACCAACTATTAAGAAAGATATTGTTAAATCAACTCCAACACCAACAGCAATAAAAAGTGGACTTACAAAAGCTTCTCCAACACCAACAGCAATAAAAAGTGGACTTACAAAATCTTCTCCAACACCAACAGCAATAAAAAGTGGACTTACAAAATCTTCTCCAACACCAACATCCCAGCAATGTCCATACGGAAGTCGTACATTTATTCTTATTGGAAATATTCGTTGGACTACGTGTTTAAGTCCTACTCCAACAAAACCAGTCAAAGCTTCATTAGATAAAGAAGTATCGTTAAAAGTAACTCCCACGTCTATTCAATGGATTCAATCAGGCAAGCAATGTGATACGTGGTTAACCATAAGCCAATGTGATAGATGTCAATTTGGAGATGAACCAGATGGATTACTTGCTCGAAAATGTAAACACGATCCGAGACGAACTCCACAAGTTACGCCTACTATCGCCGTAACTTCCGCGATGGCCCAGTGCATCGCAACATGCAAAGGACTCACAGGGCGTTTTTATGAAGAATGTTATCAAGGGTGTGTGGGTATTACTCCAACAATAACACGATCTACTGTTCCTATAGCAACGCCAAGTCATATAGTTGCTCCAACCGTAACTCCAACCCTTCGAGCAAGACCAACACTTGCTCCAGGAGCGCCGTGTGTTAAATTTGGTGATGATGAAACATGCAGTCAATGTTCAGGAGGAGAAACAGATTGGGTACCTTTTAAATATACATGTAAATCTGTATCTTCAACACCTAAACCAACTCCTACTCCACCAAATGGTTGTACTGCTCAAAATAAAGTAGGTACATGTTATCCAAATTCATCTGAGTGTGATCTAACAACACATGACTTTGTTAATGCAGCAGCTGGTGGTTCCTGTCAGCTTGCTTGGTATGGATGTTGCGTGCCTAAGGTGTCTTTAACTTCAACACCAACCGTAAGAACTACACTTGTTCCCGTTCGTGTTCAAAGTCAGTCTTGTACCAATGCGAACGAATGGCCAGGAATTTGTGTAACAAATAATAATGATTGCCAAAGTGAATGGGCCGTTGGCGTTGCTTGGAGTAACGGAAGTAAACCTTGTTCGGTTGGAAAATGCTGCGGGGTGAATCCGAAAGGAAAAAATTCAGAAGAACCTCAACTTGGAGCATCTTGTACAACAAGTAGGGATAATAAAGGACAGTGTGTGCTTCGAGATCAATGTAATGGAACATCATTTGATGCGTATGCATGTACGTCAGGAGTGTGTTGTACTGATATTAAACCTACTTCTATCCCAACGTCACGATATACCCCAACACCAGGGCTTAGTGGTACTCAAAAACCCACACCAACACCACGTTTATCACAATTAGGTGAAGCGTGTGAAACAGAGGATCCAAAATATTGGCCTGGTACGTGTGTTGCAAAGAGTAATTGTCGAGAAGGCCGTGATGATATTGCATGGGATAAGGGAAATTGTGCGGTTGAAGGGTGTTGTGGCATTGAACCACAATCAAGATATGCAAATTTGCCAAAATATGGTGAATCGTGCATGAGTTCAAGTGGTTGGCCAGGAACATGTACCTATCTTGCATCATGTGATCGTGAAAGAGTTGGTATAGAGTATGACACAGTTGCGTGTGCAACAGGAGGATGTTGCGGAAAGAAACCAGATGAGAAGCCGGGGATTGGTGATACGTGTCAAGTTACCATGGGATGGTATGGTACATGTAAACTAAATGCAGATTGTCGACAAAGCGATTCTAATATTGAATTTCAAAATAATGTTTGTAAAGAAGGTGGTTGTTGCGCAGTAAAGCCAACACCCACGCCTACACCAAAAATTACTATCACCCCGACACTCAAACCTACAGTGCAACCAACACCGTCAGCAACACCAACTCCTCTTATTCCCGCAGTAACCCCGAAACCGCGGGTTGCTCTTACAGGTCCAAAAACGTGTGGAGATGGATCGTATCAAGGCGGAGAAGTAGTTCTCGGAGGCGGCAGTATTATTTATGAATGTGATGGACAAACAGGACTTTTTATAAATAGATGCAAAGATGGATATACATTTGCTGATGTTACCAGAAGAGGTGGCATTACGGAATCAGATCTTACGGCTCAACTTGCTAATCTTTGCGGTCTGCAAGCGCAACAACCACAAGAAACACGAATGTGTGGAAATGAAGAAACAGGAGGGTTACCAGTTGGAACCATATCCATAGGACCAGAGTATGGTGAAAGCAATCGTTGGAAATGTATTGCTGATGGTGGTCATGGGTATCCTGAATGGGAAAAGTGTCCAGGTTGTATTCTTACCAGAGTACCATCATATCTTCAAAATGATCCAGCATATCAAGCAGAAGTGCAAGCATATCAAGATAAGATAGGGGCAGCGGGAACAGTGTATAGTGATCGATTCCAAGCATGTATGGAATCAGGGAAGACAGAAAGTGTTTGTAAGACTGAAGCAACTAATGCTATGACAACAGCAGGATATACAGCAGATATAACAAACACAGTGTTACAAAATATCGAAACAAATACATTTGTTTCAACTGAATACTATCCTCTTCTTGAGCAATACAACGTATGTAAATCCAAATATGGAGAAGCTTCCTGTGTTGAGTATGCGCATCAACTAATAATCCTTGCTGGGAAGCAAGGAGTTTCAGTACAGGAAAAGCAATATTACGATACAGTTGGATATGGTGGATACATTGAAAATAAATTAATAAACGCCTTCATTGAAGCACAACAAACTTTTGCTGCATGTGAAGGAGAAACAGGATGTGTTGATCGAACGAGAGAAGTGTTATCTTATCCTGGAATATCTGAAGAAACAAAACAATCCCTCACTGCGTTGGGTAAGTTTCAAGAGCAATATTTCCGTTCTAATACTGAATTATGTGCAGGAATAACAAGTTGTAATCCAGATACCATTCGACAACGGTTAGTAACAGAAGCGCAAGGAAATCTTCCAGAGGGGTATCAAGCATACATAACGGGGCTTGCTGATAATTATGAGAGACGGATTTCCTCAATTGCTCTTCAGGGAATGCCTGGTGATTTACAAGCGCTCTGTTCGGAATTAGTAAAAACCGAAGCAGATAAAACGCGCTGTGGAGAAGATCTTGCCTATGCACAAAGTGTATTGTTACCTGAAATAAGTGCGACGGATCAGATAACAGCCCAGAAACATTTTCAAGATGTCGCGCTTCTTAATGTTGTTGTTACAGGAGATGATCAAGCTGTGATGGACTATATAGCGAGTCATCCAACATTGAGATTAACATGTTCGGATCCTATAACTTGTCGATCAGCGCTTGTGGATAAATTACCAGCTGCATGGACATCAGTTTCAGCTCCACCTGAATTGCAAGGATTAGTAAGTCAACTGCAGCAAATCGAAAATCAGACAGATTCTCCTTATTATCAAGCATACCGTCAATATAAAGCTGAACACGGAGATATATCATTTGAGGAATTTAATAGACGCAATGACGAAGCGTTCGCCGCAATGGCAAAAAATTGGGATGTTGTAGGAATGACTGAACAGTATGCAGCTGCTTATGCACAAGGAACTTTTATACCGATCACACAGCAAGAAACATATAACGCAGCAAAACCATGGACGCGAGCAATAGCTGCAATAGCGCGAAACATTCTTCCCGCATCAAGACAAGTTGCAGGAACCCCACAATGGGTTGCAGATAATAGGGCTCTTGGGATGTATCAAGGACTGAATGAACAGACGCGGTTAAGTTATGTTGCAAGTTTATCTCAAACTCCTGAGTTTAAGACGTGGCAAATAGCTAATCCGGATAGTAAACCGGAAGATTATCTTTTGTCACAACTTGCAAAAGCAATTACCAATGAAAATACGTATATTACCTTAGGAAATGCACGTGTGGATAATCTAGACCAATTTTATGCACAGGTTATGCGTGGAGAAATCAAACCTGTTGATGATCCATATGCATTATTAAATGGTGGGGAAAAAGCTGCGTTAGGTGTGTTTAATTTTGCTAATGGGGTCACAACTCTTTTTGGAAATCGATCTGGTGCAACAAATAAATTTGTTCAAGATAAAAATCCTCAGATTGAACAAGCACAGAATTTATGGGCAGGGGAAATGGCAATTCGAGATGTTAAATATTACACTCCAGAGTTGTATACAGAGCTTGATTTGAGTGATCCAACAGTAAGAAAACAAACGCAAGAAAATTATGCGGCTGCCTTATATATTCAAGATCACGTTGATAGAAAAGATATTCCCGGTTCAGAAACATTTTTTGAAGCTGATCCACAATGGTTACAACGAGCTGCCCTCATGGGTACACTTGATGTGAGTGCACTAAAAAATCAAGTTCATCAATTAGTAGAATTAAAAAATTCTTCATTAACCTCAGGCACTGGTGCGAGTGTTGCTCTTGTTCCTGAAGCGCAGAAACAAGCGACACGAGCAATGATTGAAGCGTATATGTCAACGCTTGATGCGGCGACACGTGAACAAATGGATTCCGATGCGTTAAGCTCAAGCGCGTATCAATCTTGGAAAAGCTCTCATAGCGGAACATTAACCGACTTTCGTCTTCAGCAATTAACTGGATTTACTGACAATGTAGGGCTTTGGGACTATTCAACAACAATACAAAATATGGGGAGGTCGGAAGACTACACATTGGAGCATTTACTTGCGGGTGACGTTGATGTGAGTGCTGGTCGAGAATACGTCAGAACTATGCCGGCCGGATACAAACTGTTGAATTTTTTCAATAACGTTTCTCAAGGAACAACAAAGCGGGGTAATGAAATTCTCATGAGTAATTATAAAAACTGTAGTGGTGCATTATGGACCTGTGAACATTCAGATACCTACAACGTGTGGAGTGTTACCAGAGGAGCAGTGATGCAGGGAGCAGCCCCGGCGACCGCAGCTGTTGTGCTTGCAGCACTTCCAGCGCTCCCACTTGCTGGAGCTATTTGGGGAGCTACAACTGTGGGAGTTGGTGCAGCAGCTGGAGCATCTACATTTACCGCGGTAGCTTTTTCAAGTGGAGCCATGGCAGCAACAGTTTTTGGAACAGCTGTTGGGGTTGCAGCAACAACATTAAGCACGCAACAAGTAGCTGAATATTGTACGTTTGATGGCCACATGACGAGTGAACAAAAAACTCGATGCGGATTTGCAATAGGAAATACTGTTTTTGCCGCTGTGTCTACTGGAGTTGGAGCTGCTGCGGGACAACAGGCAGTGGCTAATGCAATGCTTCAACAAGGGGGACGTCAGGCTGAGCGAGCTATAACAGCTCTTGCAATCGAGAAGGCTGCGCGCACAACATTGGTTGGAAAAATAGCATTAGCAGAAGGAGCAAGTCCAGCATTACAAGTTGCCAATCGTGCGGTGCAAAGTGCTGCTGTTGGACTATTTGGTTCACAAGCGGTCTATGAATGTGCAAATGTCATTCGTGGAGGGGAAAATGCAAGTGGATTAAGCTGTGCAACAAACGTCGCACTTACTCTTGTATCAATTGCGCGTTTAGCAACGGCAAATATGGCTCAACCACAAGCACAGCAACGACCCGCTGGAGCTCCCGGTGCAGTTTCTCCCCAGCAGGGGATACAACGAACTATTGGAGCAGCTGATATTGGTCTTAATACAGCACAAACAATCGTTGCTTGTTCTTCACTAATTCTTACTCCAGGAAGAGGAGATGTCGCAGGGTGTATTCAAAGTGCTGCTTCAGCACTTATTTCTGCAGGACATGAAATTGCGACCTTTAGAACGCCAGAAAGTATTCAGAATTTTTCTGATACCACGGTATCAAGTTATGATGCTGCAATACGAGGAAAATTAGCTCTTTACGAAAATGGTCAATTACGAACAGGGGTTATACCGGCAGACCTTGAACGAGTAAACGTAGCCCTTCGAACCGCAATAGACGTACAAACAACAGAACTTGCTCGAATAGAATTAACACGGAAATTGGCAGGAGGAAGAAATCCAACAACAAGTCAAACAGCATTACGACAAGCATTAGCAGATCTTGATGTTATTCCAAAATATACCTTCGGAGAAGATCAAGCCCTTTCTATTAAGCGCCAACAAGTTATTGAGCGAATAAATCAAGTGAAAACAATCGTTACATCCGAATTAGCACTTACTTCTCCTCCGCAACGTGGTATTGGGGGAGCAATTGATGATGCACTTGCTCGTATCGGGCTTGGATCAAAAGAAGCCAGAGCATTCCAGCAAGCCCGTGAAGAGTATTTGAAACTTGCAAGAAACAGTGCAACCACTAATGAACAGCTTGCTCCGGTTGCGGAAAAACTTTATACAAAGCAACAAGAACTTACTATGCGCTCATGGAATGAAGTGCAGCGAGGGTATGCACGGGAAGCGATTCAACATCAACAAACATTGAAGGAACTTGAAATAGAATATAAACGATTACAAGCAGAACGGGTGGGAATAACAGGTGATGAATTAGCAGGGGTTGATATTGCTATACGAGATGTAGAAACACGGTATGCTGTAACAAAAAATACTATTGCTGATTTGCAATACAAAATTTCGTTGGCAGGGGGAATGCGTAATACTATTGCTTCACGAATGGGTCCTACTCAGCAAAAAGCAGTGCAAGCTCGTGTTGAACAAGCATTTGTTGCAGACCTACTTCGTGCCTCGCAACCAGCAGTCACACAACCGCGGAGAACCGGTCTGAGAGATTTTGTTGACCGTGTGTTTAAACGTGGTGCATATTCATCAGCAGCTGTTGCTGAAACAGCCAAACAAATGCCTCGATTTGAATCAGATGGTATTCCAGTTGAACGACTCAATCTGGAGGGAGTAAAAGTAAAATCAATTACGAGTGATGATGGGACGGTTACTGCTCGAGTTATTGATACAGAAAGTATAACTGATCCGAAAACCCGTGCTTATTTAGAAGGCCCTGATGGAGCAAACGCAAGACTCATTAAAGTTCAAGAAGCACTTGCAAAATTACGAGGTAAACCGTTTCCTTTATATAGTGAGGACCCAACAAATCCATCTGCTGCACCGCAAGATCAATTAGGCAATATTATCCTTGGAGCAACGCGAGGAGATGGCGGACTATTCTTACGTGCCCCAGGAGGATCCGGGAAAACAGAAGTGTCTGCCATCATGGCAGGAGAACGATTCCTTTATTCTGGAAGAAAACAAGTGTTGATTGTTGAATCTGTTGAGACAATAACGAAAAATTCTGAAACATATAGCACAATTTTTGAAGCGCAAGGAATAAAATCATTCGAATTAACGAAACCTATTTCTGAATTAACTCCTGGTGAATTCCAACAATTGATGGATGCTGGTGTGGTTATTTCGACTAATAAAATTGGTTATGAATGGATGCCGGGATATAGTGAAGGATCACCAAATGCTGGAAGACAAATAAAATTTGTAGAAGGTCTCGAGGGTGGTCGTGGATTTGAATTTATCGTTGATGAAGTCAAAACTATTTGGGATCCTTCGATGCGTCTTGCAATATCTGGTAAAACAACTGTCTATGCAACAACATCAGAAGGAAAAGCTGATGTATCACGGTTATCAAAGACCCTTGGATGGAATGTCGATCCGGCAACAGGAAAAGTGACTTTTGAAGATGCTGCATCAGGATCACTTGTTCGACTGCGTGATTTAGCAACACTAGCAATAACAGAAAAAGGAACACAAGGACTTCGTCAATTATTTGATACGCAGTTATCAACTAAAGGTGAAATGGTACTGCGGCAAGATATTCGGGTACGAGCGTATCGGGATATTCTTCTTGAACTTCGGACAGCGCATCCAGAAGCAGCAGAGCAAATAAACGCATTATTGGGAGATATGGGTACAGAAGCAGGGCTTGTAGCAGCAAAACCAGAAGCATTAACTGCATTTGAACAACGGCTGAATGGCATGAGTACGGAGAAAATAACTGATGTTGTGATGAGTGGTGTACGAGATGAGTTTTTACAACAAGCAGGCGTCATGGAAACCTTGACTGGACTGTATGCAGATGTTGCGGGGAATAAATACGCATCAATTCGAAAAATAACAACGCTTCCTGATGGAACACAGCGAGAGACTATGGTTGTTGTTCCAAAAGATCGGAATGTGTTTGAGGGAAAACAATTGAGTGATGGGTTGCAGAATCTTATCTATAATACAGAAGGAAAACGTGTTATCAGCCTTATTGACCCATCAGCTCCTCGTGAATTGAATGTTAATGATGTCAGTATCTCACAAAATTCTCAGGAAATTACGCTCCTTGAGTTAAATTCCCGTGCACGTAGCACTGTTGGTATGTCACTTGAAGCAGAAGAAGTTGCACGTGTATGGCAAGGTGCAGTTGCAGACTCTGCGACCGTTGGAAATTTTGGTACAGAAACATTTTTGTATGGAACCATGGTAAATGGAAGGTATGTAGAACCCAGAAGACCAATAGCTGGTATCTTTATGGTCGATGGGGTAGAAGGAATTAAGGGTCGATTCCTTACAAGTGCTGCAGCAGAAGCAGAAGGGAAAAGAGGCGCAATGATCGTGAATGCCGCAAATACAGAAGCGTCAGATATCGAAGTTCGGGCGCAAGTGATGGAAGTATTTGGAGGGAGTAATAAAGTGTTTCGAAATAGAAATGATCTCCATGTCATTGAAACAGTAGATAGTGTTAGTAGAATTCCTGATGCAGATGGAAACCGAACTGTGTCGTTAACTCGGCAACGGGTAGAGTTTGTTGAAGTGAATGGAAAACAACAATATGTGCTTGTTACAGAAAAAGTGCAGCGACTCGTTGATAGTGCAGGCAGAATGATCTCTGTTGATGGGCCCGATGGAATGAGACAAATAAGCGAACAAGTGACAGAACTAAGTAGAAGCAGAACTCCTCTCGATACTTCTCCCATTACTCTTTCTATGCTTGATGAGATGAAAACACAATGGCGTGCAAGCGGTGAATTTTATGTTGATTACTACGAAAAAGGAGCAGATATTGGGGTAAATCCATTATCCTATGCAGATGAATCCCTGCGTGTGATTGGAGACAGAAGTAACACAAGTTCAGAGTGGTATCAGGCACTTATCCGTGCAAGAGGAAATGAAGGAGGAACGGCTGATGTGTACTCAGCGTTTGCAAAAGATGCCGAATTTGTTGTTATCGGTGACACAGGAAGACAATTAGAGTTAACCGGAGAATTCAGAACAATGGCTGATGCAAATGCGACGCTTGAGATTCAACGAAGAGGAACTTCAACAAGACTTCAGTATCTCAATGAATTTTTACGAGCCAAATCACAAGAAATAGCAGCACTTCTTCCAGAAAGCTGTAATTGCCGAACAAAAGTCACATCCCTTCTTGAATCAGGACAACGACGGATGAACGTCCGAATCGGTGCAACAGAAGTGGATATTGAGCTTGAAATTGCCAGACAAGCAAAAATTGCTCAAGAAACCATTGATCAGATGGTTTCTATCCCAGAAGTTCAACGTGAACTCCGCGGAGGGCTCTTTGGAATTGGTAGAAATCAAAAACTTGCCAGTTTAGTTCGTGAATTAACTTTTGTTGGAGATGCGCCAATTTCAATTAAAGATCGATTAGATTTCTCAAAACTCAGAACATCAGCAGAATTAGCTAAAGTAAAACCATATACACAAGGGAAAAATATTGCTGAAATACTGACGAGTATGGAGGCATATACCTTTGCAAGTGCCACAGATCCTCGTGCAAATGTAACAAGCACTGTTGTTCGTGGTCTCACTGAGCCAAAAACTTCGCTCACAGCTTCGACAAACCGCACTGGTCCATCAGTTGAACCAGGAGGAGCGGTAGGCGTACAAGCGCTTCGGACATCAGAAACAGCACGAAGACAAGCAATTGTAAATGCACAACAAGCAAATGTATCACCAACGATTCTTGCGATAGGTGCTCTTGCAGCGCGGTTAGAATATGAAGAATTACAGAGACAAGCTATTGCAGCTGATCAGGCACTAAATCAACAAGTAGCGATGAAAAATGCACAGTTTACTGTAAAAAGAGCAGATGTAGCACGTTTGAGTCGAGATGATGAGATTGTTGTGTATGATCCAATCACAGGTCTAGCAAAACTTCTTCCATTAAAATTTTCTTATAGAATAAAATTTATTGGACAGATGACTGACACTCAAATAGGTGATGGCGGATTTGATATAACGACTGCGTTCTCAAATGACACAGTAGAAATACGTGAGCGAGGAACCGGTGAAGCAGTAGGTATATTAAAAGGGCCACTATTGCTTGGGTTATCTCTCAAAACGTACGGAGACGGTATGACAGTTCGAGAATCAGAAGTGGATCAAGAGCTTGGACGCCTTCTTGATGAAAGAGATCAGCTTGTTGATAGAGCACAAAAAGCACAAGAGGTGGTAACTGAACAACAAAATCAACATCGGACAGATATTATCACTCGATTATCACAGGCCCTCACAGATCAAGGCTCCACAAGTCCGACAGTTGGAGTGAGAGCAAATGTTATTGACATCATTAGACAATATGAAGAAGCCGTAATACAGGGTGATCCGCAAGCTTCAACACTTCGGACAGCTGCAGCAGACGCATTACAAAAATATGTTTCTGATAACGACAAATTACCCGCTGATAAACGTCCAATGGAGTATGCAGCATGGTTAGATGAATCAGTATCAAAACCAATCATAGCTTCTCTTACTGCAGCACCAGCAAATGCTTCAACAACATCTACTAATACAACAATAACACCATCATCTTCACCAAGAACTGTTCAAACAGTGTTACGGTCCATCCGTAATAGTTTTATTAACATATTTAGAGCCATTGTTGAGCCGCAATTATTTGATAACACTGTCGAAACACCGCAGCGGATTGGACAGGGAATATGGGCATTGTTTGGACGGGGACTTATTTATCGACTTGGTGGACTAGTCTATACCGCCCCATGGCTTGTTCATGATTTGTATCAGGGATTGTTAGCGATCCCCAATGAGACAGTTCATCGTATTGTTTCTTTTGCAGGTGAGTACATTTTGTTCCCACAACCATGGACGCAAAATATCTCATGGCAACAGCGCGCAATCCGTGCCGGATCCCTTCTTGCAGGAAGAATTCTTCTTGTTGCAACTGCTCCTCAGATTGGTGTTCCAGTTCTCATTCATGATGTATTCCGTCTCGTTTCATCGCTTCTTGGAAGAGTAGATATTTCTGGGCCTATATTAGAAGATGGTGCTCCATCACTGCTAACAGCGAAGGCTGAGCAAATTAATCCATCATTGTCGCGTTTGACAGATGGTAACTTTCAAAATACCAGCACTAGTCCACTTACTATTATAGATGCAGTAACCGGTAAAACAACGTTGTTACCTAAAGGTCAAAAGCGTCAGATTATCAATGCGCTTATACAAGTAAACGAAAAAGATTGGGTGTGGATTAGTCGAGATGGCAAAACATACGGTAAATTTACGATCAAAGCTTCATCAAAAACTCCGCAAGAAATTATGCAAAAATTTTTAAACCCTGATGGAACACCAAAAATTGGTGTGGATAAAGACGTAATACTAGATCCAGCAAAAATCGGAGAAATCGAAACGTTGGAAGCCGTCTCAGATACTGGTCAAATATTCACTTTTCATATCAGCAAGAATCGAATCCATTCATCGGTAGGACTGTCTTCTGCACAGCAAATAGTTGCACAAGCATATTTTGTTATGAGTCAAGTAAATACGTTTTATAACAATGGCTTACCAACAGAATTATTAATTGTTCCTCCAGAAGCAGCACCTCGTGGAGGGTATGGTACAGGGAGATTATTAAGTGATTCGGATAAGATTGACAATGCTTTACTTTTGTCTTTTGACGCTGATCTCGTTAGTTTTCGTTCAATTATAGCTCACGAATTTGTTCATGAACAACTGGGCTCATCTCCATTGGCAGAATTTGATGAAGGAATTGCAGTGTATATAGGAAGCGAAGTGGTACCAGAAGGTGGTGTAAATGTTGATGTTTACACTCATGGTCAACTAAAACCAGAAAATTATCATGGGTTTAATAGACCAATAGCGGTTACCGCTCAAGAATTGGGTAAACTTAATTCAGTTCAGGAAAAGGTCGTTTATGAATGGTCATATGCCACCGGTGCATTTTTGGTTCGGGCTATTGCGAAGCTTTATGGTGAAGATGGATTGCATAAATTCATATCGGCATATTTAAAAAGTACTGAGCTATTTGACGGAGTAGGTGATTATTCTGCTGATATTGTGGATAAGAATTCTAGAGAAGCAGTCCGTAAGCAAGACGCGATTGATGAATTACTAAAATTAGAATTTGAAAAAGATCAAGTTCAGGCAATTTATGATAAACAGATTGAAGATTTATTTGGTATTACCACTCAACGATTCGCATTTCTCAAGGCCAATCTTGAATCGATTGTCCATATTGGTAGATCAAACAAAAATAGTTTTATTGTTAGAGGTGTTAACACCGCAGTTTCCCGGGAGCACGCATCGGTAGCGCGGCTAAAAGATGGTGCATTGTTGATCGTAGATCAGAATTCGGCTAATGGCACACTCGTCAATGGACAACCTATTTTTGGTCAGATCATGAGTATAACAGAAGGAGATACGGTGGTTTTGGGACCAATAACTACTGGTGAGAAATTTACCGTGAGAAAAGGAAAAGAAGGACGATTAACTCTCATTCATGATATCGATGGGAAAGACGTGTTTGATAATGCAGAACTTCTGAATCAAACGGTAGAGGTAGCGCGAGAACAAGTAAAAACAGTATTAGCTCAAACACGACTAATGTTTACTAGTGTTCCAACAGATGCAGAGATAGATCAGGTGACTGATATAGCGTTATTGAAACGATTAGTTGACGATATAACAAAAGCAGTAAAGCAACGATTGGTAGATCGATATACAGAGCTTAAAAATCAATTACAACCACTTATAACTACAACACTCGCATCTGTAACAACTGATCTTTCGTATGATGAACTAAATCTTAAGATTGCTGCGATAGAAAAGAGTTTACTTGAGGCGATAAATGCAAATAATAAAGCAACTGGACCTGTACTAAAACAGAAGCAACCGTGGCAAACTCCCAAATCTGGTCCAATAAATGAAGATCAATTGCCGAAAATAAAAGCGTATTTAGATAGTCAAACTGAAAATCCTCGTTTCAATTTAAATCGTTGGTATGGATCACTCCCAGAAGGGGCGATCGAAACCACAGAAGATGTTCCAGTTGATCAAATTCTTGATGCACCTGCAATTACCTCATGGGGAACTATCGATCGAGCGGGAGAGGAGGAGGGAAGATTCGGAAAAATGCTTTCAAAGGATTGGCTAACTATTGTTGAACAAATGCGTGATGGGACATTTAATTTTGAAATGACTCCTGATGGTAAACCAGAACCTGATCCGATTTGGATTCTTGATTTAGGCGGCGGGGTATATGAAACCATTCGTGGAACACACCGTACCGCTGCAGCGAAAGCAGCTGGTATTTCAACTATCAAAGCACATGTTTTCCGTTACCCCACAGCTAAATTACAAGAAGAGCCTTGGTCAACTAATGGAACCGTATTATCATTAATTGATGCAAAGAGTGCATTGCTTGAAGCTCGTCAAGCGATACAACAAAAAAATACTGGAAGAACACAAAAAGCAATCATTCAACCAATGCTTCCTGTTGCATTAGAACTTCCAGTTATTGATGAAATGAGAAGAGTAATTGCTGCTCTTATGAGTATATCCTCTTCAACATCTCCCTCCGGTCAGCCAGTCGTTACACTTCTTGAGAGTCCTCGTGCGTGGCAAACAGCGCTTCGACCAGGCATGACATTTGAACTGTTAGGAAGTCACGAAGATTATGGAAAGGTAGATGATCCAACTGTCTCACCAGGACAAGTCATTATTCTTCGGGATCCAGCAAAAGGTATTGTCGAGGCAGTCGTACTCGATGTCGCTCGGAATGGGCGGACAAGGCTTCCATCTACACCAGTGCCACTTGCTGATGGAACAAGACTCACAATCGGACAATCCACCTATGTTGCCTTTCAAGAGGATGATGGAACGTTACATTTATATTTATTAACCAAAGAGAAGGGAATACATTTTGATATTGAACTTACATCTTCTTCCATGCCTGGTATTACCAATTATCTTGAGGGAGCAGCGTTTGCAGGAACATACAACGATAATTATCGCGGTCTTATCGGTGCGCTGCGAGGAAGAACGTTTGATGCTCGGATGAAAGTTAATCTTGCTGGTGCACGACGCCAAATTGCATTTACCAATTGGCGGAATGCACAACTTACTAAGTTTATAACATGGAGCGCTATTCGTTTTGGAACAGTTGATCATTGGGCAAAGTGGAAATCCAATGGAAATAGATTTGAAAAATGGTTTGTGGGTGTCATGGATACCCAGCCAAAGAATATTATTGGTCGATTCTTTTACAATATCGCTAACATTTCTCCAGTTCCCGAGACAACAATGCGTGATTTAACCCCACGGCAACGGGTACAGTTTGTTTCTCAAAATCTATCACGGTCAATTGGATATACGTTAAGTCGTGCACTCTTCCCGCCGTTTATTTTGTACGACATTGGACGTGTTGTCCGACTTTTTGCACAACAGCCATATCTTGCTCTTCCGCTTGGAGCTTTAGGTCTTGTAACAGGAGGAATATTTATTGGCATTGGTGCACTCATCTTCCCACCACTTGGACTATCTCTTCTTGCAGTAAGTCCATGGCTTCTCCTTGCAAAAGGACTTGCAACAACTGTTCTTGGAGCAGTAGCTACATCATTATTTCCGAATTTAGTGGCAGCTCTGACGTTATCACTTCTGACTGGGTTTATGAATCCATTATTAGGAGTAAAAGTTACACCGAGTGTTTCTGCTCCAATACACGTTGCTGCTGAAGAACCACAAATAACTATTCTTGATCGTTATGATCAGGCGCAAGTGGATAACGAAGTGTTAGGAAGTATCTTCATCGAAGAACCAGCCAATCTAGATATGACAGTTCTTCCTGGTGCTATGACGCCTGCAACGTACGAAGAAGTGGAAGCATTTCGCGCAAAGATAGTTTCAGAAAATCCAGGAAAAAATTGGCCAAGCGCAATACGGAAAAATGTAACCTATTTCAAAATTATGCATTCAGATGGAACTATCCGAGGGATTGCTATTGTTGAAGAAGAATCTGTAACGACTGCGCATCTTGACCTTCTTCTTATTGATCCAAAATACCAAAAAGAAGGATTTGGGTCCAAACTTGTTCAACATTTACAAAATCAGAAGTGGAACAGAATATGGCTATTTGCCAGCCCTCTTGGATTACCTACGGAAGTGGAATCTGGAAAACCTGGATTTGCTGAAGCTGAACAAAAATTACTTGCATTTTATTCAAAGCATGGATTTGTCTTAAAAAAGACAACAGGAGACATGGAAATAGATTATTTTGAATGGAACAGACCAACAGCTGCGACTACTGCCGAAAAACCAGTAGTAAAAGGTCCAGTTGCGCCTCAAGAAACACAACCTACGAGACGAACGTTCGGACAATGGTTTCGCGATATTTTTCAAAGGAAAAATCCAACATCGTCAATTGGATTACCACAAGATACCATTGCTGTTGGTGAGATTAATGCAAGTCTTATTCCAGTTAATATTGATGTTAGTGCACAAGAATTAGCAGATACCATAATTAAAACCACGACCCCTCGTCGATTTAAACTACGAAGCATATTCCGTTCAGTCTTCTTTTTTATAAAAGAACTTCCATACGCACGGCATGAAGTTGCAGATACATATATGCATGTGTATGCAGTAACTTTAGAAGATTTGTTTAATGGACAAATTCCAAAAGATGTTCAAATAACAGAAGTTGGTCGTCGTGATGACAAAGCAGAATCAGATGAAAAGAGATATGAATACACAGTAACCTGGACAACGCAAAATCCTGATGGGACAACAGGTATCAATACAAAACACGTATTTATAGCTGTGGCGGTGTTAGGATCAGGATTTGAGAGTTTTGTTTATCGAACAACCTTGGAATATACAGATATTAATGGACAGAATAAATCTGTAGTAAAGGTTGCTAAAATGAATCGACGAGAACACTCAAGATATTTTTCCGCTTGCGAAGCTGGTATTTTATCTTGTTTACAAGAGTATGTTCTTGGATTTACTGTGCTTCAAAAAGAAATTGCTGAACGGTTTCCACGATTGAAATATGCTGTTCCAAATAGCACTTTTTTCCACATAGGGAATCTTAATCGATCACTTATTATCGCAGATTTTTTAAAATTTACACCAATATTTGAATATCGGTGGACAAGTGAAGAAGAACGACAGAGACTTCTCCAAGAGGCGAAGGATCTTTTTGATTTAGCTGATCGTGTATACACCCAATATGGATTACAGTTTGATCTTGGGGGCGCTGATAATCTTGTTCTTGCAAATGGAGCAGACGGTCAAAAACATCTTGTTCTTCTTGATCCGGGACTGGCTGATTCACGAAAAGCCATTACTCCAAGAATTATGAATTGGGCGTTTCAAAGATTTTTTGAAACAAGCAGAAAGAATGTCATCAATTATTTTGAGAGTAAACCGATAACCAGTAACGTAGTTGCTGGATTGAGAGATCGACTGAAAATAGCTGGCCGTGATTGGTTTGATTTTTTCACGTTCAACATATTTAATCGAACCGCCACCTCAGCACATAAACGCATCTTTAATAATGTTGTAGAGGTGCATAAAGGAGCAACACGAGATAATTACATAATACGTATTTACGGAAATAAAATTCACATATTACCTAAACAAGTTCCGGCAGTTGTTCCCGTGGAAATAGTTCCAGAAGAAATAATTCCAGAGGAGATTGTTCCTGAGGAAATAGTACCTGAGGTACCTCAAATTATCATCATTCCAATAGATACTCCAGTAACAGTCATTCTCCCTGATGGAACAACAGGAGAGGGAACTATAGTAAGTGCAACACCGCAAGGTCGTTTCTATGTTGTTAATGTAACAAAGGGGACTTTGAAAGGACAAATTCGATTACCACGATCTCGTGTGGAAGAAGGTGTAGCACTTCCTGAAGAAGAAGTTGCACCACTTGCTCCATTTAAACCAGTGTTTGCATTAGGAGCAACAGTTGTACTTCGAGGTGTCAATGGAGCCGAAGAGGGTGTTGTTATTGGATATACTACAACAAATCGATATCGCGTATTTATCACCAAAGGTGTACGGATAGGACAACGAACAGTGATTACTCAAGGAAGATTATCAGTAATTCCAGTTGAAAAGATGCGTCCAGATCGTAAACCGATAATTGACGCAGATACATTTAAAATATCACCTCTTGCAACACTACAAATTCGTGTTTTTACAATTCAAGAAACGCGTCGAATATTAGGAATACGCATCGCTCAGGCGCAAAATATCGTAAATAAGCAAGAAGCAGAAGTTGAAGTAGATCAAATTCAAAAAGAGCTTGATCAGTTACAAACGTCAGTAACTGAACTTGAAGAACTAATTTCTGCGCAAGTTTCGATTCTGACAGGACAAACTGTTGATTTAGATAAACTTCAACTTGATCTTGGCGTTGTTGGAAATTTTATTTCGTCTTACAGATTGCAAGCACAACAAGTAATTACGAGTGCTGGAGAGCGTGAAGCACGCGCATACGCACAAAAAGTAATTGCTGATCGAAAACTTGATCCTGCATTCCAACAACTATTAGATCAGGGGGGAATATTGCTTCGGTTACTCACTCGATTATCTCCCCAACAGTACCGTCGTGTGGGAATACTTGTGGGCAACGTTCAGCGAACCCTTGGACGATTAACTATTGAGAATCTGTCGGAATGGAATCTGACAAGTATTGATGAGTCAGCATTTATCCAAAATAATAGAGATGCAATTGTAAAATTATTGGGACTATCAAAAGCCGCAGCAGCTGATTTAGTGTTAACATCTAGTGAACAAGATAGCATCATTGCAGAGGTTGGGAAACTCGCGTATACAGCGGTTATCTCTCTTCGAAAACAACAACTCCTCGCGCAGATTCTTGCAGTTGATAACACGATTGATCCGTCATCATTTGTTGATTTGACGATTCCCGAATTAGAAGAAATTGTTCTTCAAACGCAACAGAGTTTACAAGAAACAAAAGATGATCTCGCGCAGTTTGTAAATCTATTTGAATACCATGAATTACAATCAATTACATCATTTTCCCAGTTAGAAGCGTTAGCAATTCGTATTGCAGTACGAATTGCACAAGATAAAGCACTAGCTCAAGCGCAAAGAGAAGCTATCACACCAGTCGTACAAGCTCCTCAAGTGGTTCCAAAAGAACAATTAACCCTAGATGCTCTCCTTTCTGCTCATCGTGAACTTCAACAGGCAAAAATTGACGGTATTCGGTATTGGGGATTATCTCCAAAAGCTGTATATGATGCCCAATCTATTGAGGAAGTGTATGCGCTTATTCTTCAAAACCAACGAGAACAGAAAGCACAAATAGTACAGGAACAAGCAGCTCGGGTTCAGAGACAAATTACATTTGCCTGGTATCAATCAATTCGTGCTATGCAAGCACCAGTTGCTCAAATCCGGGAAGCATTAGCTGGAGCACTCCAACAACTTTCTGAGGCAACAGATCAGCTTGGAGCAATTGACGCAGGACTTCTTACTGAACAAGAAGCAAATCAGCTTGCAACGAACGTTGTACGAGCAAGTTCAATGCGTGATCAACTAATTCGAGCCTCTCAAGTAACTGATGTAGCGATGAATGCATTAGGTACCATTGAAGAAACAAAAGAGCTTACCAAAATTTCAGAAGATACGCCAAATATTCATGCGGCTATTAATGAACGAATAAATAGAATTCGTGCAATTGAAGCACAGTTAATGGCTATTGATCGAACGGACTTACCACCTGCTGTTCTAACTGAGGTAACAGCTAAATTAGATGAAGTGACAAAGGTAAGTAGACAATTAACAATATTTGATAATGCAATCTCAGCACTCGAGATAACACCAGATAGACCAATTGCTGGTTTATCAGCACAGGAAGCGTCTAGTCAAGTGGGAGCGCAAATAGAGCAAATTCAACAACGTATTGAAGAGGTACAATTAGCATCGGAAGATATCGGAAGCACTCTTATTGTATCACCACGAGGGGAACAATTATTGGGTATTACTGAAGCAAAAACGCATATATCTGAACTTCGTAGAACGAATAATGCATTGAAACAAACAGTTGAAATAGAGGCAGCTGTTGCAAAAGTATTATTAACATCAGATAAGTCTACCGCAGTTGAAGCTATAGCTGATATAACAGCTCAAGAAGAACGACTCGCTGGACTTGAAAAACAGTTGGCAGGAGTTCCGGAGGAAGCTTTGCCTCAAGAAGCAAAACAAATTTTAGAAACAGCAAGAAAAGCAGTTATTGCTCGTCGAGACCATGCAAGAAAGATTAAGGCAAACGTAGATGCCGCGCAAATTGCAGTTGCTCAACTTGCCGAAGTGGTAGAAAAACATCTTGGAACAGTTGGTGATTTAGCTTCATTACCAGATGTTATAGCAGCGCTTGATAGAGAAACACAATCTGTTTTAAGCGCAACAGATGAAGCGGTTGATCAAGGTTTACTCCCTTCGTCAGTAACAGACGCGTTTACGAGTGTCAGAAAAGCTGCATCAACCAGGAGAGGAAAATTAGAAGAAGCACGAAAAAGTGCAATAACACTTCAAGGGAGAACAGTTGAACTAGAAGACGTAGTTCGTACATTATCTCAAACACCAATTTCTTCAGAAACTGATCGTGTGGAAACTGGTAGGGAAATAGCACGTCTTCAGGAGGTAAATGATAAGACTGTTCAAGTTCTTGGAGATTATGATGAAATTAAAGCACTTGGTGGTGTATCAACAGCACTGGAAAGTCAATTACAACGAATTAGTCAATTACTCGTTGAACGCATAGGAATTGGCCTTGCTGGACTTCGACCTCAACTTGATAAGTCAAAAGAAACTGAGGATAAGGCAAAACAAGCGGTTGAGAATGTTCGAACCGCTAGTGAATCGCTTGATACAGCTCAAGAGATTGCTTCAGGGTTATTAGCCAATATCATGTCATTGTTTGGCGCTCGGAGTAGAAGAATACAACAGAAACTTGATGGAGCAGTGACTGGAATCGGAGAAGCAGTGACTGGAATCGGAGAAGCGGTAACCGAGGCGAGATTTTTTTCTAAACCAAGCGATGAAGATGCGAGCGCACCTAAAAGATCATTTGCATTAACAAGCACAGGTCAACCATGGATAGTTCGAGAAAATGAACTTTATGAAGTTGTCGGAGAAATGAGTGCTATTCGTGAACAAGGAAAGGCAGCGCTTGGTGAGCGAGATATAGAGACTTTGACTATTGAAGAGGCAACAAAACTCCGAAAAACTATTGGAAAATTAGAAGTTCGTCTAACCAAACAACAAACAGTGTTTGAAAAAACAGAGCGCGGTATTCGAAAATTACCAAAAGAACGTCAGACTGAGATTGAACCAAAACGCGTCCATACAGAAGAACAATTAACAGCTGTTCAAATTGAAATAGATCAAGTGCTTGCAGAAGTTGATAAACGGATAGCAATATTAGAAACAACAGATCCTGTTATTATTACCGCTCGGACAGCAATCCAAAAAATTTCAGCTTTACCATCTGTGTTTATGACAAAAGCAGAAGCACAAGAAGCAGTCGATGAAATTGATAAGCTCCGTAGCTCATTACGACAGCAGCTATTTGATAGATTTATGTCTTCTCGAGTTGATTCAGTTCAATCCACTACACCCGAAGAAGCCGAAGGAGTTATGGAACAATTGAATAGTGAAGTTATTCGATTAAATACGCTTATTCGTTTAATGCCCGAATCAGGCGTTATTGCCTATTGGACAGAGGATACAGTGCACGATCAACCAGAAAAAGCCGTTGATTTTGGAACTGCTCAGGTAACTCGTGTGACACCCCTTGATGATGGATCTTATGAAGTAGCATACACACATCTTCAAATAGAAGACCCAGCCATGTCATGGAGCATTCAAGAAGATCCAGCTGGGACAGAAAAGCCAGCTGTCTCTATTGATGGGGTAGTAACAATTCCCGCCGGGGCAAGGTTAATTGTAGCAAAGGGAATCGGATTTGGGCAACAAATCCAAACCATAACTGCCGATACTCACACATTTGCTGTTATTTCTAATCCCAAAGGAAAAACTGCACAAGTTGGTCTAAAAGTTGCAAAAAAGGTAGCTCACACAGAGGAAAGTGCCACAAAGAAAGTTGATGAATTTGAAGCGGCACTCGATCACAAAAATGTCAAACAACAAGATACATATAATACTATTGATGAATCGTTTGATGTTGATAAGACAAAATTAAGAATTGTTATGGTTGAGGGGCTTATTAAGCGATTAAGTAAAAACTTGTTGTATCTACGTTCATCATTGTTTGATCAAATAAGTAGCGCTCCCTTTCAATCAAAAAGGGCTGCGTTAATCAAGCGATATGAAAAACGCATTCAAGAACTTGAAGATCAACAATACGCATTGGAAGAGCATCTTTCATATATTGAATCCGGAACCTTTTCGACAATACCAGAAGAACAGATATTTGATAGCGAATCTGAAGATGATGAATTAGCGCTTCTTGGAATTATTATTCCAAAACGGGAAGAGGGGGTGTTTGAGCTTACTAATACCGTTGATCGAGAATTACTTGTTCATGGGGTAAAACTGGAAGGAGTAGAAACAATTAAAAAAGGCTCATCTTTGTTTGTTTTAGTTAGGGATACAAAAAGTGGGAGAATGACAGCGTATCTTCTTCGAAATACCGATGGTTCGTTAACGTATCAACCAGTTCCTATGCCATCATGGTATCGAGATAGCTTAGGAAATCCCGAGTCATTGGTGCTTATGAATGACAGAGTACGAGCTATCGATGCAGAAGATATTACTGGACTTTTCAAAACAGACGCTGCACAAATCTGGTCAGGTATTATCACGGGAAAATATGCCGCAATGCGGCTTGAAGGAGATCATGCGCTATATATCTATCACACAGATCTTGATTATATCTATTCATATCTTCGAAATTCAATTCCCGAAAAGATTAAAGAAATGAAGAAATTATTAGCAGAATTAGATCCAAGTGATCCAGAAGTCGACAATAAGCGACAAGAACTTGAAAAAATAATCAGCAAATTAGAATTTGCCATGGAATCAAAAACATTTGATCAAACAACATTACAAAGAGTTCAGGATGCTTTCGCAGAAATTTATACAAGTAAACATTTTCAACAACATGTGAACAGACACAATGGAATTGTTCTCGCACAAAAACTTTCTGGGCTTGCGGATATGGTGCAGACAGCCGTGGATATTAGTCAGGCTGTCAGTTATGTTTTGGCAGGAACTGGGGTGGGAATCCCAGCTGCAATTGTAACAAATGTTGTTGCTGGAGTGCCGCTTGCAGTATTTCGATTTGGGTTAAGTGCTTATGAATTTCAACAAAACATACCTCAAGCTGATTTGATTATTGATACCGCAAAAACATATGGTGTTGATATCGGAAAAATACTTGGTGGACCATTTCAATCACGATTGATGCAACAGATCGTGATTATTAAATTACTTCGTATGATGAAACCGAATGAAATTCGATTGTTTTTACAAAGTGAAGGATTTAAGAAGAAAGATATTGCGATGCAGATTTTTCTTGTTAATAGTGTTTTTCCACGCGCAGCAATTACTCCTCCGAAGGTATCGGAACCAATGCAACGGAACTATGTTGATGGCGATCGAGTAGGTATATTTATTGGTATTAAGCCACGAGAGCGCATTCGGCATGATTTAACTAAAATTCCTGGTATGAAAGGGAATTTTAAACCAAAACTTCTTTTTGGAAAATCAAGACAATACCTTGATTATGTGATTCGTATTACCACAATGGATGCAGATTCACGAAGAGTTATTAGTGCCGTGGGGGATATTTTTGTCCGAGGAAAACAACTAAAAACAGTGAGAACATCCTACCGTGAACAATCAGAGGTGCTTCGAGATATGATCAATGCGACGAATGATCCAGTTGAGTTGAATCGACTACTCGATCAAGCAGTCACATTCCAAGAGGAAATGGATCAATATTATCTTCGTTTAACGAAGTTTCGCGATGAAATTCTTGCGTATCGTGCGCTGAAACCAAGAGATGCGGAAGGACTTAAAATTGATCGGCTTCATTATGACATACGAGAATTAGTTTACCAACGATCCGTCCTTCCAGCAGCAATAGAAACAGCTCGGATTAGACGTGATATGTATCAGCTACAAGCGATGTTTCCAAGAGAAACAAGGAAAATTTTATTCACCGGAGTACTATTTAGTTGTAATGGGCACTGTGCTGTGCAACACATCGGACAACCAGTATATCCAATTCAAATTGAAGACGAACCATTGTCTCAAGGATCTGTATATTTACTTCAAGATGGAGCCAAGATCAAAATTGATGGTGTCATATTTACCTATCGTGATAAAAGACTCATTCATGAAAGTGCAGGAGAAATAGATATAACTACTGTACCTGCTCCAATGACAATGGCTGATGTCGGTCTTCCGGTTATGTCTGTAGCGGATCAATTTAATGAACTCGTACGAAGAGCGCTTGCGAGAATAGGTGCTCCTGATATGATAGAAGCACTTGTAGAACGAATCCCAGGAGTAGATAGTGGTGGCTGTGGAGGAGGATCAGCTGGTCTTATTGAACGCGTTTATGCTGCCAATGTTTGTGTACGGTCAAATGTCGGAATGCTCCAAGCGCTTCTTGTGCGAAAACCATGGAAAGTTATTGTCCCACAAGTAGCAGACTTTTTGACAGGGCAACCAACCGCATTTGCTGCATTTCAACCGACACATATTCCATTTGGTATTGGTTTTTATCGATTGCAACGCGCAACAACACTCAATGTGACTGAGCGTTTAGCAGCACAAAATTTGTACCGAATGATGCTTGGGGTTTTGGAAGAGCAAGCAAAAACTGGAATAGTTGAACCATTTGAAACAACACTTCAATCCATGGTTGACAATATTAATGCAACAACGACAAAATTTGGCTTAAAACCGATATCAGAACAAGTTGTTCAAGCGGTATTATCTGCGCTTCGATCAGATAATATAGAAAGTAAAATAGCTAGTGCTACTAGTGTTCCTTTTATGAACACACAATATATTAATCCATTTGAACAATGGATACGAGGGTAGGTGGGTAATGTTTTGAGTTGGATAAGTCATACACTTTTACCACAAATCCCAAGAGGTATTCGAAATCGTGTTATTCCTGGAAATGACGCGATCATACAACGTGAAATTGATACAGCGATAGAGGAATTACGTATTCATTCGGATGTTGTGACTGTATTTTCTAGTTTAATGGCACGGCTTGGCGTTCACTGGAGGACATCTTCAGCAAATGATGAAAAAAACACTCATGTAGAAGAAAAACGATTACGGACTGAATATGCAAATAATATTCGTTTAATTCCAGTACAAACAGCAGGAGCAAACGAAATAGCAAAAGTAACATCTGTACGGATTCGTGAACCTCTACTTGGGGAAGGGGAGAAGGTTGGGGTGATTGTGCCTGGATTTGCTCAAATACTGGATACTATTGATCCATTAACACTTGCCTTAGGAATGGAAGGAGCGGATCAGTTCACGAAAATTATTGTGCTTGCGCTTCCAGAGATCCCTCATGGTGATACTCCTTCACAACATCTTGATCGCGACGCAACATTACTTGTACGTGCATTACAACAATTTGATCAAACAGTATTATCAAGTAGTGAGGTGACCGTGATCGGATTTTCTGAAGGAGCTGGCATTACTGAACACGTTGCAACGAATTTAAAAACACTCGGAGTTCCCCGTGTGCGAGCAATTTTCTTATCATCAACGGGTTTAGGTCAGATTGCGAGCGGGAATCCGTTTCGATTCGGTCTCCGAGTACTTTTGGAAGGCGGGAGAATAGCTTTAGGACTTCTTAATATTCGACCTGATCCAGAAATGAATGAGTTATTTCGGGGGATAACACTGAGGCAAAAATTAATTAATACGGTATATCTTGGAGAACTATTGTATAGAATTGTTGCTCGGATTAATGTTCCCATGCTTGTATCTGATTTATTTTTTCACAGAGATACACCAAGGGTTCAACAGATGCGTCAAATTGCTGAAGCAAACCCAACTCATGGAGAGGATACTGGGATAGAACGGTACTTTGTGCTTCCGAGCGTAGATGAAATATTTCCATTTTCACAAATCATTCCATGGATTCAAAATGAGTTATTAAAACGAGGAGAATCAACAGAAGGGACCTACATAGAACTTATCGCACGATATACACGAACCGATCCATCACGTGTTCAAATAATAGGAAGAGAAGGGAGTTATTCTGTCCATCACGGACTTCCCGTGACCGCAGGAAGTGTGATAGCGGGGAAGATATTGGACGTACTACGAGTTCCGTAAGTAGTGAAATATACGTCTATATTAAATCATTTAATAAACCAAAAGGTATCATATAATGCATGTATGGGTCTCATGGTGCGAATACTCAAACAGCATCTTCTTACGATATGTTTCTTTCTTCTTCTGGGAATTTTAGTTTGGTATAGTATATTGCCACCATTTAGTAATAGGGTCAGAGAGGGAACCTGGCAGAGAGATTTCTTCTTGTAAACGCATCTCGCATTCTTTTTGTGCATCTTTATACTGAAGACAATTTATTAAAATCATACGCGCTTGGTCTGGGTTATGAAAATTATACTGTTCTAAGCTTGATAGTTCAGCCCAAAATGGGGCATAGGTTGGCCAGAGGTCTTTTATTGTTTCCCACAATGCCTTTGTTCGGAGTGGATCAGTAGGTAGAACAAAAAGACCAAGTTTATATAAAATGAGTGGATAATCCTGAAATACAGTCCGTGTTGAATCCAATGTAAATATTTCTCGGTAGGTTGGTCGATTCTTTATATCTGAAAGATCTAACTGTTTAATTTGTTGGCACATGCCGTTGGGATATCGATGACAACCAATGAATGTAAGCGCTTGTCCAATTAAATCATTTGATGTGAGTAACACACTTGTCAGATAACGGTAGGTGATATATGGATTGAATGGATCATATAAAAACGCGTTGAAATACTGTAATGCTGCAAGTTGTTCTTTTTGAACATCTTCATACTGCCATCCAAGTGCATACAGCACAATTGGATTATGGACATGCAGCCGTTTTACTTGTTGAAGATACATCGCTGAAGGAAGTGTTGTGTATTTTTTATGCATGAGACACGATTGAATTGTGTTATACCGAAGATATGGGCAAGGGATACGATGATATTGATAGAGGAGCGTATCAACAAACTGTATAAACATTCCCAGCATGAGAATTCCACAGACACCTCCTATGATCCATTTTTCCCAACTATACGGTTGTTGTGTTTTTTCAGAAGTCCCAGCAAGTACGCCAATTGATGCCAAAAGTAGCAGAAATATAACAAAAAAATGAAAAGGATACTCAATGCAACTATAGAGAAAAAGGGAGAGAATTCCGATCATAAGTGCTTCTCCATATAATCGACCCGTTTTAAGATTTTTGCGCTGTTTTACGATGTGTATGCAAAGAGCGAGAATAAATCCAATAACTGGCAGTGCTCCTATAAACCCCATGTCAGATAACAGTTCTAGAATACTATTATGAGCAAACCAGCTTTGTGTCATAGGCATTGATTGGAAGCGTGTAGATTGGATAAAAAATGTTCCTAAACCATGTCCAAGAAGCGGTTTATCAGCTATTGCTTTGAAAGCTTGGTTCCAGTACCAAATTCTGGATATTGCAGGATTTGATTGTTTACTTTGAAAACGTCCCAAAAATTGTGTTCCCTGTGCTGAAAAAGTGAACCAAAGAGTCACAATACTGACGCTTGCTATCAAAATCATAAAAATCCACACGGGTCTACGTATTTTTTGCTTCAATCCATAAAGAAAAACGATACTGCATGCTATTCCAAGTTCAATCAATATTGTGGCCCGGGCGAAAGTACAGAGAGATCCAATAAACAAACAAAAAGAAATTATTCCATATATACGTTTCCTTTTTTTTATCCACAAAAGAAAACTGGGAGCAAACGTAAAGACTAAAGGGATGCTTGTTAAATAATGTCCAGAGGTAGATTGCAAGAGATGAAATTTAGGAAGATATTGCGTCCATATGTGAGGAAGGATTGGAAAACATATCCATGCAAAGAGGATATACAGACCAAATATACAAAGTGCATGGACAAACAATTTGAGGTGTTTTTTTTCTGTATAGGAGTAGAAAATCCAGAAAACAAGGGTTCCGGTTATATAACGCATCCACATAGAGAAGGAAATAGCGATATCATCAGAAAAAAATATGTGAATTCCGAGAAATATCAACAGTGCTGTACCACTACCAAGAAGCCACTGGTTCATTGATCGTTGTTTTTGGGCTATCCAAGGGAGAATAAAAACAATACACAGAACTCCAAGAGTCATGACAGTATCAATAGATGATTGAATTCCGTCTCCAAACCATACCCCGATAGTAAGAAGGAGAAAGAAAATCAGAATAAGTGCGTTTTTTTTCACGTGAGCTATCTACAGGCCTGTGTTGGATTAGAAGTATATTGGCCTCCAACGGAACAATTTGGATATTGTCCTGCGCTGGGGCAATCACCAGCACTATACGGACAGCAACCCCCATCCTGGTATTCAGCCGAATTCCCGCAACCTGGGACACTCCCTGTCCAACCGCCATTTCCACCGCCACCAAATACACAAGCACTTCCGTTGCTAGTACATGTACCAAGAATTACATTTCCTGTTTCCTGTTGTTCCTCGCTTGAATTGCAGTTAAAGTCATATCCGCCGCAGGTTGTTCTTGCGGTTGTATAATATGTTGTTTGTCCTGGTTTTGCTCTATTATCCGTATCACAACAGTCTGTTCCTACAGTTGCAGATTCGCCAGCAGCTGCACAGGTTGCACCGCCACAGACCGAGTGTGAGGAAGTGGAATAATAGGTATCACCATCTGCGTCTTGATAACACGTAAGATTTGCATAGGTTGATGCACTTGCGTCATTACAATCATAATTTGTAGTGCTTGCTAATTGCGACATTCGTACTTTTCCGGTTCCTCCGGTAAATGACACTGGTGTTGATGCCGGATCAGCTGCATAGGTATCGCCATCAGTATCTGTCCAGTAGAGTGGGGTATTCAGCTTGACTGTTCCGACGATTGACACAATGCCACTTGCCCCAATGCTGATTGTTCCTGTTGCAATGGTAGTTCCTGTTGCGACAGTTAATGTGCTGTTGGAGACACTGAGAACAGCAGTATTTGTTGATCCTGTTCCATAATCAACTCCAGGAAGAGACGTTGCAAATGAGCAAGCTGTTGTTTGTGAAAATGTTCCAGAGGAGTTTGTTTGACTGCAGGTAGTTGCATACACGGGTGATCCTATGGTGTATATTCCGGCACTGATCATGATAATGAAAAAATAATGAATGATCGAAAGTCGTTTCATATCAATATGCGCGCAGCGTCAATTCTGGTTTTGTTGATGTTTTTATCGTGTTGCTACGGAAATCTAACCCAACATTGTAAATATAATCATGCGTATCTATTGTGGTAATTGTTACTTCCCATACGCCATCTGTATCTATTCCGGAAATGCGCTGCATGGGATATGTTTTTACTCCATGATCTGTTTCCAAATCAATAGCCGCATAGGTGATGGGTTTGTCATATTTTGCTTTGACGGTGAAGGTTTGTTTTTCATCTTTCTTTGGATCATAGGGATTAATTAAAACTTCGGATGGTTTTGGTCCTGTGACAGCGCTTCCATAGCTAAAAGGATATGTTTGCGGTCCTTGCGGTAGTGGATATGGTTTTGGTGTTGGCTTTACTATACTTGTCGTTGTTTTTGTAGGCGCTTTTCGACGGGAAGAAAGATATATCCCTCCGGAAATAAGCGCAATAATAACAAGAAGGGTAACAATACCAGCTGGAGAAATAACCGTATTGAGGGATTTTGATTTTTTTCTGGCAGACGGTCGTGATGGCATAGTATTTCCTATACTTCTTTTAGTGTACACGGTTAATAGAATGTGTCAAGAGAGTAGAGAGATTGTTTTAATAAGAAAAAGTAATGTCATATGTCCCGGGTATTTCCAGTCGTATACCAATAAAGGACGGGAAGACGTTTATCGTTTGTATTTTTTTGCCGTTCACAGTGATTTTCCAATTTGGATGATAGGTTTGTTTGAGAATAACGACGCAAGTGGGACAGTGTTTTTTTATTTCTACAGTTGATCGAAAGACCATATCGGCATCCGATGATTGAGAAGTTATTTTTATTAAGTCACTTAAGTTACTTAATGGACTTACGTAACTGGGAACATCTTGAAAAAGAGAGTGCGTTATGCCATCAGGAATGCGATACGTGACGGGATCAAGCATAGTAAAATGAGGAAGGGATGTATGTATTGCTGATAATTCAGGATGAATTTGTTGTTTTGGATAGTCGGATTGGATCCAGAGATGAACGAGATTGATGAGATCTGTTTTTTTACTTGTTACGACACTTGGTGCGGTACCAACTGTGATATACCCGTCTGTTTCAACGGTATACAACTTCCAGTGTTCAGTCTCTGTGACAAGTTTCCAGAAAGTTTGCTGTTTTTTTGTTGGGGGAGTTACCACATAGCGGATGTTGTACAGATTATAGTGTGATTGATTGTCTTCACTGAAAAATTGTTCCGTATCAGAGTTCATGCTCCAGGTTTCTGGTAGCCAGAGCACCGTTGGAATTCCGTACGTTGATAATTGCATGTAGTAGGGGGTCGAGGCGATTTCGAATGCTTTTCCTTCAGATCCTCGGAGTGCATAGACACGCCCTGGATTTGAATTTTGGAGATTTTTAAGCGTTGTGAGTAATAGATCAAAATCAGGTTTTGCTTTTGAGTATTGTTCATTAGCCTGTCGGATAAGCGTGGTGTTGTATGATGCATATTTTATAGTTTGTGAAACAATAAGCCAATAAACGAATAAGCCAATAAACAAATAAACAAATAAACGAAGTAATGAACTTACGAAGTAACGATGTAACGATGCTATGATGTTTAAGAGCCATGCAAGTCCAAGAGGAGCAAGAAATAATCCAGTAAGGTGTACGCCCACAATGAAACGATGTTGATGAAACTCGCTCATGCCAGGAATGAAATTGAGCAGTCCTCCCCAGGTCGTGCGGCCAAAAAATAACAAAAAGAAAAAAAGAAAAAGAAAAGCAAGAGAAAACCCGTTTTGTATTGTTACATACAATCCAATAATAACAAGCATGGTAAATAGTGGAAATCTTCCAAAATCAAACAGTTGTCCGTTTACAAACATGGTTATAACTTCTTTTGCTCCATATGAATTAAATTTCCACACCGGATCCCAGACAGAGATATTATGAAAATTATTGTGAAGGAATGCTGGAATGACCCAGTAGGACAAGATAATAAGCGGTGGAAGAGCAAGGAGCACTATCTGCTTTATTGCCTGAATGGATGCTTCAAGAATTATTCTCTGTTTTTCTAAAATGGACATAAGTGTTTGGGACAGGCAAATAATGGGGATTGCTAAAAATGCCATCATACCAATCCCGAGGTGTCCTGCAGTTGTGCAGACAAGAAATAAAACAGAGAGAGACAATAATTTCCGTGAGGATTCTTTTGTATATTGGATGATTGATGCGATGGTAAGAGGCAACCATAAGAGCGCAAAAAGCTGCGATGAAAGTCCCCAGCCACGCCACAAGAATGACGATTGGTCAATACCATAGAGTCCATCTGTTGAAATCTGTGACGCCAGGAGTGCTGCGATACCTGCGGTAATCCAGGGGAATTTGAGAATACGGAATGCAAGAAACAGTGATAATGGAAAAAAGCATAGTAAAAGATAAATGATGAAGTGATAATATTGAAACAAAGAAACAGGTGGAGCAATCAAACGATATGATCCAACAATAAATATTTGCGGGATGTGAGAATAATAGTAGGGAAGGTTATACCCCTCTGCCCAGTTAGGAACCCAGTGATTGGTAAGAATGGATAGAGAGCAAAAAACATTAAATAGATTTTTTTGACACGTGCGGGAAGCATAATCCCACATTTGGTTTGTTCGATCGACAAGTGCATATTGAAATGAATTGTCATTGGGATCAATGGTTGTTGTTGGCTCAGCTCGGTAAAACCAAAGAGTAAAACTAATTGATAAAAGAAGAAGCGAAATTGCAATAATTGTATCTATTCGTTTCATATTTTATGGTTTTAGAACTGGATTAAGCCAGTCTGCATGGTCGTCGATATTGCCATTTTCCGCGTCTGTGACAATGAGTGTTAAATAATTAAATCCAGTGATATCTACCTCTGTGTGTTTTGGATTGTCATAGCGTTTCATGATACCCGATCGAAATAACAGTGTGTTGTCTCCATAGATTTCAAAGACAACACTTGCTTGTCCGCCTGCCTCCGTATCAATGCCGTAATCAGTTGAGAATTTTGTAAAGCGTTTTCCGATATGGTAGATAATTTTGCTGTTTGCGTGTGTACCGAGACCTAATTGAAAGAAAAAATATTGCGTTGACAACCTGTCCCATGTTTTCCAGTTTTCATATTTTGCATTGACGGGCATGTTTATAGATAGTCTTCCATACTGCTGCTCCTGGTGGACAGGAGAGAGTGTCGTTAGAGAAATTGGTTTTTTCAATAAAAGTTGTGTGTTAAGGCCAAAAACGGTAAGAAGAATGACAACTCCGTACAAAATAACAAATGAACATCGTGTGACCAAAAACCCAATATATCCAATGGTAAGAAGTATGGACAAGGGAATAGTCCATGATGGGCAGTTGAGAAAAAGTAGCGCTTGGATACCATTGTTCGGATAATTTGCGATAAATGCAGTGTGAAGATTAAGAAAGTATAAAATAGTGAACAAAATATACCCAATAACAGTATTTTGGAATATACTGGTAGTCCAGAAATGTGTTCTTTCTTTTATGGTTAGGTGTTCGTTTACAAAGCCAATGATCCAAAATAATCCAAACACAAACGCGGGGAATAAATAGCGGTCATGAGACTCTGTTTGAAAAAAGAAAAACGCGCCAACAACAAGGGTAAGAGATAAAAAGAATGATGACGCGCCTTTTTTTAGTTGATTAACTACAGTTAATAGATACGTGCTTGCAAAGAGAATAAGCCCCATGGTTTTGGCGTTAATAATTCCTACAGTGAGTATTTTGTCAGATATTCCCATGCCATTTCCTTTCGCGACAAGCCACCAGATGTTGTAGGAGTTAAGGGATAAATAGGGGAAATAATCATAGTTCACTGTCAAAGACGTGATTACACGGGCCATATTTCCTGATAAAAGAAATTCTATATTTAATAAAAAGAAAAAAAGCACCGATCCGGCAATTGCTTTGATAAGTTCTTTCAGTCCGAGAAGCTGCCAGATGAACAGAAAAAAAAGTGGGCCATAAATCATGTTTTGCAGTTTGGTCATAAGCGCAATCATGTAAAACATTCCAGCGAGAAATGGTTTTTTAGTAATAGCGAAGATGACTGCAATAAGAAAAAGAAACACACCCAAGCTATCGACTTGTCCCCAAACGGCGCTGTCAAAAATGGAGAGCGGAGAAAATAAATATAAAGAAGCAAGAATAATTCCCCACGGTGTTTTTTTGGTAAACCACAATAAAACGCCTGCGATGCCAAGATCAGCGAGTACCGCAGGAAGTTTCATGAGCGTTAAAAAGAGAAGATTTGTGTTGCTCCAGAATTCATTGTAGTTATGTGGATTGGCAAACAGACTGTAGATGCCGGTAATAAACCATAAGAGATATGCAAATGGAGTGGGATAGTTATTATTGGTGTTAAACATGCTCCAGACAAGGCCGTGATCGTAAGGAGCAAGCCCCCAGGATTTCCAAAATGACATATCTGCTTCAAAACCAGGGTTGGGAACAAATACCATACGAAGAAGAAACCCGGTTAAAAATATAAAAGGAATAATATATTTTTTGTATTTCATTTTGTTAATTTGTTATCTTCCTGTGTACGTCACGCCACCGGGAATGATAACAACACTTTTCCTGTTTGCTGTGTTGATGTAGCTTGCTGCAATTGCGATGCATAAAATAACGGTGATGCTGATGGCAAGAAGAGGAAAGAGGGAAGAATATCGATTTTTCATTGACTGTACAGTAGCAAGTTTTCAGTAGCGTTGCAAGCGATTTATTTGGTATTATAAAACCATGCGGACATGGTGGGCGATTATTATTTTTTCTTTTGTTCTTTTCTCATTAGCACCTTCATTTTATGAACTACAACAAAGTGAGAAACTTACTTCCTCGCGATCCTTTGAACTTGTCCATAATTATTACACGGATTACAATTTTTATCTCTCGCGCATCAGGCAGGGGTATGATGGGAAGTGGCTCTTGCATGAGACTTATACCAATGAGCCGCACCATGGAACGATTATTCATGAATTGTATTTATTGTTAGGTCAGGCTAGTCGATTTATTCCCGATGTATCGTTTGCAATTCCTAGCGCGTATCACGTTGCGCGTGCTGTCTTGGGAATATTTCTTTTTACTCTTATTGCTTGGGCGGGAGCGCAACTTTTTACGTCAGGTTTTTGGCAAGTTATAGCATTTTTATTGGTCGTTACATCAGCTGGGTGGCCGCTCATTGCGTCTCTTGATGGCGGTGGATGGCGGTTTAATAATTATATGCCCTGGTGGACGGTTTTGGAGCCCTTACAACGAATTACCTTTATCCCTCATATTCTTGCTGCTCAAGCAGGATTATTGTTTCTTGTGATGACCATTCCTACAAAGAAAAATTGGATATTTTTGGGCATTCTTGCGATGCTTGTTGGTCTTTCCATGCCTCAGGCTTTAATGATGGTGTATGGAATATACGTTTTGTTAAGTACGATTGATAATCGTACATCGACCAGGTGGCCGCGTGTCTTAATTATGATTATGAGTGTGTGGACAATTGTGTATTTTCTTCCATTACTTTCTCAATATCCGTGGAAACGGCTTATTGATTTTGAAGTATTGCATCCGACCAGATTTTCCTATTTTGAATATCTCAAAACACTTGGGATTAGTTTACCGCTCGGACTTCTCGGAGCGGGGATAGTCCTGTGGAAAAAAGATACTAAATGGTATCCGATCGTCGCGTGGGCAATTGGCGTGCCGCTCGTTGTTCTTATGATGCTCATTAAACCCATCCAACACCCGTTACGGTTTACCGAAATGGCAGCATACATCCCATTAGGACTACTGACGGCATATGTGTTTTCTACGTGTGTTTTTCTGTGTCGAAAAAAACCATATATCAGTATGTTTTTGTATGCTGGTTGTTTTATGTTCATTCTCTATGGCATTACTGCCATGTATCACCAATACTTTTGGCAAAAAGATTTTATTGATCAAAAAATCATTGCAGGATGGCCAGCAATTCCTATGAATAACTATATCGTGTACCCGTCAAAAGGATTTATTGATGCAATCGCATTTATTGATGCAAAAACTGATAAAAATTCTGTTGTACTTACTGAAATTACAGCAGGAAATTTTATCCCAGCCAGAACAGGAAGACTGGTGTATGTCGGGCATGAAAATACGTCGTATAAAGAGGAAAAACTTGTGATAGCGAAAGAATTTTATCAAGGGAACATGGATCCAAAAAAGGCATATGCATGGATAGTGAAAGAGGGAATCACACATATATTTGTGGGTCCTGAGGAAAAATTGGATATGGAAAATATTGATCTTCCGACCGTATATCCATTTCTACGGCAAATTTATGGTAACACCGACGCTGCTATTTATTCATTTTATACACCGCTCCGGTAGGAGTATTAGTATTGACAACGGATGTACATTCGGATATCATATCTATGATGCAATACAGAATTGATTTTAGCGAAGAGAAAAATCTTGTATTGCAAGAGGCGCGAGGGATTGGATTTGAAGAGGTGGTTGAAGCAATCGGTGAAGGAAATATCGTTGCCGATTTTCACCACAAAAATACAAAGAAGTATCCTCATCAACGGATACTTGCGGTTCAAATAAATCAATATATATATGCAGTACCGTATGTTCTGAATACAAAGAAAGGAGTTATTTTTTTAAAAACCGTCTACCCGAGCAGGGTATTGACGAAAAAATATTTAAAAAAGTAAGAAACTATGAAAATACACAATCCATCACTTGATGAGCAGGAAACACGGATAGAGCAGGCTTTGGAAGCAGGTGAGTATATGCCATCAATCGACGTCAAACAGACGAGGAAATTCTTCGAGTCTGCAGCAAAACAGTTTCAGGAACTGAAGAAATCAAGAAGAATAACTATTCGGGTGAATCAAGGGGATTTGCTCAAGGTGAAAGCAAAAGCAAAAAAAAGCAATATTCCCTATCAAACGTTGTTAAATGTACTGATCAGTCAATTTGCTGACGGTAGGAGAGCAGTGCAAATATAAGCAAAAAATTATTTATTTCGATACACCGCTGCAGTCGGAGTTGAAAATACAGCGGTAAGAAACGGATACGCTTCTTCAAACGCTTTTTTTGACCCGTCACCATCAGTAAAAACAACATAAGTTACCCGCTCTTTTGCAAGCCACTGTTGTGCCGCCTGTACATCCATAATGCCGGTAAAAAAAGTTTTAGAAAGTCTATTTTTTTCATCTGTATTGATGGTTAAGAGTGGATGTCCGGTGACGCTCACATGTCCAGTGAGTGCTGGAATGAGATAATTGGTATATGTATCCGGATTTCCTAAGACAACGGTTGTATATGGTGTTTGTTTTGTTAAGAAATCATATGCTTTCATTGTAGATGTTGGAATATACTGGATGGGTGTGTTTGATCCGTTTGAATGAATTTTCTGCTGTACTTCCCAGATAACGGTCGGAGATACCGCAAGAAGAAATAGGGCAACGCAGAGTGCTTCAATCATCGGTTTTTTGCGGGAAAGCGTTTGGATGCCGAGCGTTGCAAACCATGCGAGAAATAAAATAGTTCCCGGAAAGAGAACTCTGACATTAGTAATTCCTAGTAATTCATCGATCCCGCGAAAATAAAAAAGGAAATATCCACCGAGAACAACAAAAATGCCAGTTATTCCAAATGGTGTTCTTTTTTTCATCGCAATCCACATGCCGATAATTGCTAACGGAAGAATGGGGCCGATGGAAAGAAAAAGAAATGAAACTGTCGTGAGCGTTTGCTGTGTTTTTTCCCAAAGCCTGAGCTGGATATGCGGTTCTCCTTGAAATGCAAAAAACATGATTGTAAATGAAAAAAGAAATGCTGTAGATAACGCAATGATCTTTCCCCATTGTTTTTTCCTTTCAAAAAAAAGTTTCGTACACACAGATGCTCCTGTCAGCATTCCCACCATGATCGGTTGAAGCAGGGTGAGGAGGGCAGTACAGAGGGTAAGAAGACCATTTTGCAGCCATGGTCGAAGTTTTTGTTTTTCATCAAATAACAAAAGAAGGATCGCCATAAATAACATCGTTTGGATGAGATGATGAGGGAGCGTCGATAGGCGGGTAAACATGAGATGAGGCGTTCCCCAGAGTTCAAACGGCCAATAGGGATAGGGAGAAGTTAGCGGAAGGCGATGTTGAGTTGAATTTGAAAAAACAAAAAAGAGAAAAGCAATAAGTCCAAGTCGATTGCTTTGAAACAACCGTTTGAAAAAGAAATATGAAAAAACAAGCATGAAAAACACAAGCACAAAAACACTACTGTTAAAAAGTAGTATTGGAGAAATAGTTGTTATCCTGCTTATATGTCCTAAGAGAATATTCATCCAATACGCAGGAGCCGCAATTGTTTTTTCTGTGGTATAGAGATCAGTAGTCAACCACAAACCATTGATTCCCTGCATGACCTGGCTTAGATACGCAAAATAATCCTGCCAGTGATGGGTGACGCCGAGGTATGTCATTCCCTGCGGGGTATGTATAATGCCCTGAATAAACATGATGTTTGTAATAAAAGAAAGCGGAAGACTGACCAGGATGACAAGAATGAGTTCCATGATATTATTGTAGCAGATGAAAATCATTGTAAGCATCATGGTTATCGGACTGACCGCATGGATGTGGTATTTCAAAATACAACTCGGGCTTCACCGGTACTTTGATATCGACGAACTGGCATATTTATACTGGGCCACCCATATGCATATGGGACTCAAACCCTATGTCGATTTTCTTTTTTATATAGCTCCGGGTTTTTATGCAGTGCTTGTTCCTATTGTGGCACTGACAAAAGGAATAGCAGTATTTGCTGCAGCGCGCGGAGCGATGCTCGTGATTTTTGCATTACTCTCTGTTGCATTAATACTTCTGTTTTGGGAAATGCGCAGGTCATGGATTGTTGTTTTTATCCCACTTCTTTTGGTATTTTTACCCATGCCATCAGATAAATTTATAGAAATCCGTCCAGACACCTTAGCCATGATGTTATTTATCTTTGGTCTTTGGCTACAAATGCGCCTCATGAATGGAAAAAAGAAATGGTCACTTATTGTGGGATTGTTGTATGGCGCATGCATTGTGGTTTCCCAAAAAATGGTACTTTCTGTTGGTATTGCTCTCTTTGGATGGTTATTAGAAATGCAACAGAAGCAACAATCATGGCGTGTGATGAAAGAAATGGCAGTTGGAATTGTTATTATCGGTGCAGTAACAATCGTCTATTTATTGATGTTGGGAAATTTTTCAATGGTTTGGTACTCTCTGACAACATATGCGTTTGAAGCGAGCAGTCTCGGAAAACTGTTTCCTATCCCACCGCAATTTTATTTTCTCCAGAATGATATTTTATACGGAACAGGGGGATATCATATCGGGTATATCGTAAATCTCATGTTGTGGATCGTTGGGTTTTGTGTTGCTTGTATTCGACTCATTACTATAAGAAAGAAACGGATGTGGCAGGAAGCAATTATCACGACGATATTTCTTAGTTCTGTTTTCCTCTATATCTTTGTCCTTCCTATGAAACATGCTCAGTATCTTATTCCACCTGCGGTATTTGTTGTTTTTTATGTTGTTGATTGGATTGAAGAAGTGTGGAAGCTTGCGAAACGCACAGTTTTTGGACAGCTCATGTTTTTTCTGGTGTGTTGTCTGTCACTGTTTTTCTTTTGGAAAGGGTATCGTCTTGTCACGATACCGAAACTCTCTTGGACAAACGAAGGTGATCTGAAGAAAGCACAATGGATGTGGAAAAATATTCCACTATCCGAGCCCATTTTTGATATGACCGGACTCACCATGCGGTATCCTCAACCCTATTTTGCACCAATGCTTCCCATTGGTCAGCTCGCACCCATTATTTCCTATCCGCTTCCATCTTTAATTAACGCATTGGCATCAACGAACACAAAATTTATTTATGTATATCCTCCGGAACGATTTGCAACACTTTCGTATGAAGACCAAGCGTATATATTAGGACGATTTACTCAGATAGGAGATAGAACATTATGGGTGAGAAATGATTATTTGTGGTCACATGAGTGGTTAAAATATGATATAACAGACCAGCAATGAAAAATGCTCACGTTCTTGTTACTGGGGGTTTGGGATTTATCGGCAGCTCACTTGTTCTTACACTTGTCAAACGCGGTGCAATTGTGACAATCATTGATAACATGTCGCCTTCACAGGGAGGAAATCTTTTCAATATTTATCCTGTTCAAAATAAAGTAACCGTCAACTATAGTGATATCCGCGATGTGTCATCAATCAATCAATTGGTTCAAGATAAAGACTATATTTTTCATTTAGCCCGTCAGACAGACCATATCATAAGCCAAACAGATCCGTTTCCGGATATTGATATTAATATCAAAGGAACAGCAATACTTCTTGAGGCGTGTAAAAAATGTAATCCAAATGTCTGTTTTATCAACGTCGGTACGCGCGGGCAATACGGGACGGCAATCAGACTTCCTGTTGCTGAAGATGCGCCAACCAATCCCAAAGGAATTTATGAACTGACGAATTTGGCTGCTGAAAAAATGGTCAAGATCTATCATGACAATTTTGGTATTCGTTCTATTATGCTCCGTTTAACCAATATTTATGGACCACGGTCTCAAATGAAAACCAATCATTATGGGGTCGTCAATTGGTTCATTCGGCAAGCGATAGATGGAGAAAAAATATCCGTATTTGGCGACGGATTATTGCGGCGTGATTTTTTGTATATCGATGATACGATTGATGCGATGGTCCGATGTGTAGTAACAAAAGCGTGTTATGGAGAAGTAATCAATATCGGTCATGACAATCCGGATACATTTATTGATCTTGTAAAAACTATTGTTTTTGTGGCTGGGAAAAAAGCATCGTATCAATTCACGCCGTTTTCGAAAGAGCGGAAAGCCCAGGAACCGGGAGATTTTGCAAGCGATATAACGAAAATAAAAAAGTTGACTGGATGGAAACCAACTACATCGCTTCGGGAAGGAATAACAAAAACAATTTTGTATTATCGATCACATAAAAAAGAATATTGGTCATGAAATTATCATCACTTTCCATTCTCATTCCTGCGTATAAAGATGAAGATACTATTGAATTTGTTGTAAAGAGGGCGGTACAGGCTGCTCGTGCTGTTACATCCGTATTTGAAATAATTGTATTGAATGATGCAAGTCCCGATAATACAGGCATCGTATTACAGAAACTCAAAAAACAAATACCACAATTAAAAGTACGAACACATGTAATCAATCAAGGATACGGAAGAACATTTTCAGAGCTGTATTTTTCAGGAATATATGATTGGCTGTATATCATACCCGGTGATTATCAAATTGATCCAATGGAAATAAAAAAACTCGTATCTTCTACTAACCGTGCAGATATGATTATTGGAAGGCGTATTCATCGTCAGGATAATGAAAAACGCAAACAGCAATCGGCTATTTATAACGCATTATTGTGTTTGTTGTTTGGTATAACTCTTCATGATATTAATTCAATTCGTCTCATGAAACGAATAGTTGTAAAGAGGAATAATATTTTGAATGTGAAATCTGCATTTGTTGATGCACAACTTACCATTAGCGCAATTCGTGACGGATTTATGGTAATAGAGCGTCCCATTGTTCACAGAAAACGAATATCGAGTGGAGCAAGCGGCGGAAAATTGAAAATAATTATACCCGTAATTATTGATATGATGAAGTATAAACTTCGAAATCTATTATGAACATTCCCATATTTAATTTAACAAAGCAATATAAAACAATACAAAAAGAAATTAATAGTGCAATCCAGACAGTGTTTTCACGCGGCAATTTCATTTTAGGCGTAGAAGTGGCGGCATTTGAAAAAGAGTTTGCAGAATATATCGGCGTTCCGTACGCTGTCGGTGTTGCAAGCGGAACGGATGCTTTAACCCTCGCCGTACGGGCACTCGGGTTGTCAAAAGAGGATGAGGTACTGCTTCCGGTCAATTCCTACCCAACATTTTTTGGTATTGCCATGAGTGGAGTATCAGTTCGATTTGTTGATTGCAATAAGAGCGGGAATATTTCCATAGAAGATTTGAAAATTCGGATCACCAATAAAACAAAAGCAATTGTTGTTGTGCATCTCTATGGCAATCCAGCTGATGTTGTAGGTGTTCAGGAACTTCTTAAAACGCTGCATCGAACAGATATTAAAGTTATTGAGGATTGTGCACAAGCGCATGGTGCAACAATAGGGAAACAAAAAGTGGGGATATTTGGAGATATTGCAATTTTCAGTTTTTATCCGTCGAAAAATCTTGGAGCGTATGGAGATGGGGGAATGGTGGTGACGAAACACAAAAAAATCGCGGATCACATCCGAGCGATCCGGATGTATGGAGAGGTAAAACGGTACGAGAGCCGCGAGGTATCTGGGGTCAGTCGTTTGGATGAACTGCAGGCAGCGGTATTACGGGTAAAATTACGTCATTTGGATGATTGGAATGCAAGAAGACGACAAATTACTGAGGTATATACAAAAGGATTGGATAACATTCAGAACATTTCAGTTATCCCTTATGAATCCGGTGCGTGTTATCATTTGTTTGTTATTAGGACAAATCGTCGTGACGAATTAAAAGCGTATTTGAAAAAAGAGGGGATTGGGTGTGCCATTCATTATCCAAAACCATTGGTATCCAAATTTCCTATGGCAGAAAAATTATCAAAAGAAATACTATCATTACCAATTTATCCTGAATTAACGAATACAAATATAGTTCATATAGCAAACACTATAAAACAATTTTTTCTCGTTAAATTTTTATGATTAAGCTGAATATAGAACATATTGCCATTGTTATTCCTTCGTATAATGAAAGTCGAAATATTCAGATTTTGATTTCCCGTATTTTACACATTATTCCTAAGGCGACTATCATTGTTGTTGATGATTCATCTGGAAATGAACATAGAGATACAAAAAACATATGTGCTAAATATAAGAAGTCAGTTCTTTATGTGTCAAGAAATAAGAAAAATGGAAGAGGAAGCGCAGTGCTTGACGGAATGAAAATAATACTTGCGCAAACGACTTCAAAGATTATTGTAGAAATGGATGCGGATTTAGCTCACAATCCGAAAGAAATACCACGTCTTTGTGCTCTCATTGGACGATACGATGTGGTGATTGGTTCACGGTATATGGCAGGAAGTAGAATAATTAAATGGACCTGGTCAAGAATTATCCAAAGCAAAATAATAAATTTTTTTCTGAAATACTGGCTCGGTCTCCGACTGACTGACTATACGAACGGATTTCGTGCGTATTCCAGACGCGCATGTCAGTATCTCATTTCAATTCCTCTTCGCGAAAAAGGGTTTATTGCATTATCTGAGAGTGCGTATATGTTATCAAAGAAAGGATTTCGTATTACTGAGGTTCCGATATCATTTACCGATAGAGAATACGGAAAATCCAACGCGGATCTAGAAGAACTTTTTTATTCTTTATTTGGAGTGATAAAACTCCGTTTATATAATTGATCAAGTGCATATCCGGCAAAAAGAAACAACAATGGATATCCTGGCAAAGAATATCGTTCTTCTGCAAGACTAACGCTATGAATGATGGAAATATATGCAATAAGAGACACATATACTCCCGCAAGCAGCGATCTTTTTTTGACAAACCACATAAGTAATCCTGATAATCCACTCGTAAGGAGCAGGATGTTTCCCCAATACACCAACATATCTCGTATGGTATTTGGGCTTTCTTGATAATAGAATAGAAAATGTTTTTCCCAGACAAAAAACATTTTTCCAAATCGCTGTCGGATAAAGAGCAACGGATCACTTATAATGATTTTCGTTGCCTCACTCAGGTATTTTTTACCCATCACCATTCGTTCATAATGATTTTTTGGGTTTCTACTAAATTCTTCGTATAATTGCATGACTTCTTTTGGATAGACGTCGTATCCACTTTTCATATGATACGGTGCACGACCGGATACCATGACGCTGATATACAGTTCACGTTCGACGATACGATCGACGCTTGTAGCTTTCCATTCATTGAAATAGACGACATTTCCCCACAATACATAGAGAAAGGAAAGAGTAAATAAGAGAATTCCGATTAAGATTGCCCATTTCTGTTTCCAATACCGATACAAAGAAATCCCGAATAATCCGAAAGAAAAATATAAGAAAGCAGGCCGGATTTGGGGTAAGAATCCTGCAATGAAAGAGAAAAGTAAAAATACAAGTAGTTTCTTCTTGAGCCAGAACAGCGTAAAGAAATAGAGCAACAACGTTGTGAAGAAAATTCCTACAACCTCCGACAGGATAACTCCGACATATGCACTCGTATATGGATTGAATATATAGAAGAAAAACGCGATCCATGGGATATTTGTTTGGCGGAATAATAATTTTGTCCAGTAGTAGATGGCAAGAGCAGTCAAGCTGTCGAGGATCACCTGAAATACAATAACAGGTTGAATAGAATACGGGGTGAATATTTTATAGAGTATTGCTTGGAATAAGGGATACCCGTATAGTCTGGCGGAATCGGCAAATAGACCACGATTAAGTATTTGAAGTGCAAATTTATAATATTCATATTGGTCAAAAATGAACGGCTGTGGAGAGAGGGTGATGAACCAAAAACGGAATACTATAGCAATAATACATCCGATGATAAGCAGATAGTGTTCTTTTTTCATACAATGAAGTAATTCATTTTAACATATGATTGAATTGGTCCATGTTCTGGGTTATAGTCAAACAAGATTATGAAAAAAATTCATTGGCCAAAATATATTGCATTGATACCCCTTCTTTGTTGTATCGCAACTATTAGTTTAGGATTGTATTTTTGGTATGTAAAATATCAGCTTACTGTCGTTCGATATTTTGATCACGATGAATTGTCCTATTTATATTGGGCACGACATATGGTCGACGGGTCTATGCCATACCGCGATTTTTTTGCGTATTCAGCGCCCGGATTTTTTTGGTTCTTAAAACCCGTGGTTTATTTTTTTCATGGATTTATGGCATTTATCGCTGGTCGGATCATGATGTACGGAATCTTTGTTAGTTTGGCCATTTTCTTATCTGCATTATTTTGGGAAATGAGGAAGTCATGGATAGTTGTCTTTATTCCTCTTCTTTTAGTATTTTTACCGCTTCCATCAGATAAATTTATTGAAATTCGACCAGATACACTCGCAATATTTTTGGTAGTTATCGGTCTTTGGATACAGATCCGGTGCATGAATAGGACATTTTCATTCCTATCCAGAAAAATGTCTTTATTTTTTGTTGGCGTTTGTTTTGCACTGTCAGTAGTTACTTCTCAAAAAATGTTACCCATTGTCGCTATTTCTTTCTTAGGATTTGTCGGATGGAATCGGACACATTCGTCACGCGCTGATGTTGTTGCTATTTTGGGTGGAGGAGCATTGATTGGACTTATGGCATGTATTTGGTTTGCATCGCTTGGTAACCTATCTCTTGTTTGGTATTCACTCGTCACATTGCCGTTTGAAGCAAATAAACTTGCTAAGTTGTTTCCAATAGCTGCTGATTTTTTCTTTTATCCTAATGATGTTATTTATGGAACAGGAGGGTACCATATTGGCTATTGGCTGAATGGTTTTCTATGGACATTTGGAATTCTTATTGCAATATTCCGTTTTGTAACAACGGTAACGTTTCAGGATACAAAAACCGTATGGCAAGAAGGGATAATTTCCGCGAACTGTCTGTTATCGATTCTTCTTTTTGTTTACGTTATGCCCATGAAACATGCGCAATATCTCATACCGTCTGCCGTATTTATCGTGTGGTATGTCGCTGATGGATTGTATATATTTTGGAAAGAGAATCAAAAAATAGCTGCTTATCGTATCTGGGTGGTATTGTCATTTGGAATATTTATATATCTGTTATGTATTGGGCATCGTTTAGTAAATGAACCAAAATCATACTGGCGTCATGATCAAAAAACTGAATTGGAGGGACTTCTTCGAACTATCCCGACGACAGAATATATTTTGGATTTTGAGTGTGTATCTTTGTATTATCCCAGCCCATATTATATTACCTGTATGCCTGTTGGGCAGGTGACTCCGCTTATTTCGCTCAAACTTCCAACAGTTCGGGAGCGTCTTAAAGAGACAAATACAAAGTATATTTATCAAGGAAGGTGGCAGCGCACACAAGAGTTATTACCTGCTGATCAAGAGTATATTAAAGAACACTTTGTTCCGATAGGAGATGGAAAATTACTTGTTCGAAGCGATATAGCTGAAACATATGCGCAATAAATATATCATATGATTAATGTTCGTTATGATCATGCAACAAAGCGGCGAGATGAGCGGGGATTTCTTGTCGATTTTCTTAAAGGAGACGAATTATCACCTCGGTATCAACGACTTGGTCAAATATATTTCGTGACGTTTGATACGCCACGCGTTGTACGAGGGAATCATTATCACAAAACAAAAAACGAATGGTTTGTTGTGGTGTTGGGAAAGGTAAAACTGGTTGCCGAAAATGAGAAAACAAAAGAGCGGCGTGAATATATACTAGATGGTGATCATGACAAATATGAGCGGGTATTTATCGGGAAACATGTTGCTCATGCTTTTCAGAATATATCGAAAACCGCTATGATGCTCAATTATGCCGATAAATCCTATCATGATGAGTCGCCTGATACTACACCGTATAAATTGCTCTAAATTTTTTTTAAACACGGGATATATCCGATTATTTTTTCATGCACGCGGTTTCACAGAATGTTTGTGAGGTAAATGGTGGAGATGTTGTTTGAACCTCATATATCCACGTATCATAAGAGGTTTTTTCACACTTGTTTGCATCTTTTTGAAAATAGTATCCTGACACAGTTGCGATTTTTCCTTCGTATTCAACTTGCGTTCTGTATTCAGTTGGTAGAGCTGGTTTATATGTATTGTTCCAAAGACATCCAAGAGGAACGTCAGGAGGAATGAATCGGATAGATTTTTGTATCATCTGCAGAGTTTTTTCTGAGACATACCGCTTCGGGATATCTTTCAGATCCTGGAAATAGTAAATGTTGTAGGGCTCTCGGACAAGATAGGTAAAATGATCATTTTTTAGTGGGACCTGATGTACGTCGACCATAAATACTGACATTTTTTCTTCTGTTTGAAAATTCAGAACATATTCCGGCCAGCGAGTTACACCACATCCTTCATGAGTTTTACAAAATTCATCATATACCAAACGCGCTTGTTCTACGTTTATGGGAGTTGCTGTAAGTTCAAGTCCTCTGGGATACCGAAGAGTAAATCCATAGGTCGTGTTGATGTATGTATTCCATGAGAGTGTCGGATCGCCGAATTTGAGAAGCAATATATAGGATATGCTGCCAATGCAAATAGTGACGATAATTCCGGTCAGCAGGGTTTTAATCATTGGGCAAGGCTTTTATTTCTTCCATAACTTTTTGATATTCCGTGCTGGTTGTGGGAACAAGGTCAAGAACATTCTGCAGCGCTGTTTTTGCTTCTTTCGTATTTCCTGTGAGTTTCAGTACGTTTGCGAGGTTATAATACCCGTTCGCGTAATTTGGTTTAAGTGTTATTGCTGCTGTAAATTGTTGGAGTGCATTGTTGTAGTCTTTTTGTCCAATGTACACACCTCCAAGATCAAGCCGAAGGACCGGATTGACTGGATCAAGAGTGATTGCTTGTTGATATGCAGCTATTGACCAAGATGGGGCATCTGTCGCAATCCCGATGAGGTTTTGATAAATAGAAGCGAGATTGCTCCACATATAGACATTGTTTGGTGCTAAAGTCGTTGCTGTTTTTCCTTCCCGGATTGCTTGAGAAAGAAGGCTGGTCACCAGTGTTTGATCTTCTTGAGAAAGGGAGAATGTTTCTGTCGTTTGTTTTTGTTTTGCACCTGCAATAATTGCATTTCCAAGCATGAGGTTGAGTTGAGCAAATGTTGCATGATAGCGACTGATATGTGGATTTTGCCGCATGGCAAGAATCATGAGGTTGTATGCTTTTGTTCCGTTGTTTTCTTGGTTTTTTGCAACGACACTTTGATAAAAAAGTTGTTCTCCTTGTGTATAACGGTACCAAAAGTAAGAAGAAAAGAGAATGACACCCAGACAAACAATGCTTCCAAAGACAACCCCAAGGCTTGTGAAATGGTATGTATGGGTATGTTCTTCTTTTGTAGCAAGGAGAGAGAATAAACTCAGAATAAATAGAAGAGGGAATGATGGAGGAAAAAGGATGAGAAAGATAATAGTAAGAAAGAGTGCGATACGAAGTTCTATTGTTGATATTTTTTCATAAAAAAGAACGATCGCAAAAAGAAGCAGTGCGCTGACACCTAAAAACCCATTGACTGTTGCAAGATGCAAAAGAAGTGATGCATTGGTGTTAAATCCGCTGTTCCAAATAGCTGTTGTGTTGATGGATAATTGTTTGCCGAGTGTATAGGCCATGGTAAATTGATCGACTCCAACACCAAAAATTGCGCTCATTGGTTTTTTCCATGATTCAAGGAGTATTCCCCAACCAACAGGAAGTGGTAAGAGTACTGTTTTGACGAGCGGAATAAATCGCCAGAGTGTTATGATAATCCCGCTTACGGCAATGAGAATAGCAATGAGTGCAAATGCGCTATTTCTATCTTCATGATTTTTTCCGGATTCCTTTAAAAGATGGACTGATAGAGGTATAGAAAGGAAAAGGATATAGCATGCGGAAATGGGAGTTCCTGTTGGATTCCATAAAGGGCTCGCGAGATAGGAAAGAGTCGGAAATAGCATGGCAGTGATTGCAAATTGTTGATAGATAATAAGAAGCCCTAAAAGCGAACTTGCTCCAACTATCATCCATATGAGTTTATTGTGGTCTTTTTTTTCAATAGACGTGGGAGCAATAAGAGCAATAAGAGTGAGAGATAGCCAGGTGATCATCCCAAGCGGATGCACGAGCGCCTCGATTTTATTTGTTGATACGAATATGATGCTTATAAGCGATGAGAGTGTCAGAACGCCAAATCCAACAACACCTGCGTTATATGAAAGGATAAGTGCCTTTGTTCGGATGAGCCGTATTGTCCATAACATACACATCAGGATCGTGATACCTGTCAACATAATAAATCGTCCTGTGTCATAGGCATCTTCAAACAACGGGAGAAAACCAATACTAATAAAAGGAAGAATATATATGGTGATGAAAGATAGCATATAGTTCTATCATACCGTTTCTTTGCAATTTTACCAGAGGTTTGTCATACTAAAAATATGAACACGAAGAAGAGCCTGCCTGCCGGCAGGCAAGGTTTTACGTTATCTGAAGTTATGCTTATGGTGACCATCATCGCTATTTTGGCTGTTATGAGCCTCCTTACTTTTCAAAAACAAATCATTCGTGGAAATGATGGTAAGCGAAAAACAGATCTTGCGCAACTTCGGGTGCTTTTTGACGATTATTACAACGATCATAACTGTTATCCCCAAGTGGCAACGTGGAATGGATACAACTGTTTGGATGGAAGTGGCGGACAGTTTTTTGCGCCGTATCTCCAAGGACAAAAAATTCCTTGTGATCCAGTGACAAACGAGCGGTATTTGTATATCACCATCCCTGAAGATGCACCACCAAATATTTCTGCGTGTAGTGGATACAAACTGTTTGCAGCGCTTGGTAATTTGCAGGATCCGGATATTCCGGGCTCTGGGTGTAGTTCTAATCCACTCGAAGGTTGTGGATACGAACCGTATAAATACAATTATGGTATTTCTGTCGGAGGCACTATTGCCAATCCTGTATTTGATTTTAGCGCTCCTGTTCCCACTCCGACTCCACCGGGTCCTCCGGGTGACAACTTCTGTCTTGGGGATGGTTCTCGTGTGTGTAATACGAAAGCTGGATTAAGAGCTCCTGATTATGATAATCGGCCTTGTGGAGATGTGCTTCGTGAACTTGGATGTACGAGTTTTTTTGACGGAGCGCTTTGTAGCAATAAGTGTCAAAATGAATATACGACGTATAAATGTTCACAAACAGAAATAGTGAGGTGTATAGAATGAAACAAAAATCAGGTTTTACTCTAATCGAGCTTATGGTCGTTATTGTCATTATTGGTATTCTTGTTAGCCTTGGGACATTTGCTTTTCTCTCATCACAAAAAAAATCTCGTGATGCGAGGCGTAAATCTGATCTTGATTCGGTTGCTCGGGCACTGGAGATGTACAACACAGATATTGGATCATATCCAGCAGGAGGAACTGGAGTTGATGAAGGGACAATTATCGGTTGTGGAGATACAACAAAAATAACATGCGCTTGGGGGACGAGTTTTGCAAATACAACAAAAGCAATCAATTACATGATTAAACTTCCTATAGAACCAACAGAGGGGCGGAGATATTATTATGAACGAGTGGGAACGAATGGCTATCGGCTCTATGCACGTTTGGATAATTTAGAAGATGCGTCTATTCCAACAACAGGAACAAAGGAATATGGCAAAAATTGCGGAAGTTCTTCTTCCAGTGTCAATTGTAATTATGTCATTACAAGTTCAAACGTAGTCGTTCCAACGCCAATGCCGTAGAAAGGATATGTATGAAAAAGGGTTTCTCTCTTATTGAACTTATTGTGGTTATTGCAATTACTGCGGTACTTTTAGCAGTAGCACTTCCTAATTTATTAAGTGCTCGTGAGCGGGCCAGAGATGCGAAGCGGAAACAAGAAGCACAGGAAATGAAAAGCGCGCTCAGATTATATTATACCGACCATCAAGCGTATCCGCCAGGGGGCAGTGGTGGTATGGGGAAGCTGAATTATATTTCTGGGTGTGGAACAGACGCAGTGAGTCTTTGCCCGTGTGTATCAGGAACAACAACTGTGGATTTTGCAGCCGGTACTGCTTGTGAAAATATTTATATGAAGCGATTCCCCAGTGAATTTGGATCAAACACGATTAATTATCATCAAGGAGTAACTGGGAGTGATGATTTTTGTATTGACGCACTTCTTGAAAATGCTGGAGATCCGGATACCTATGACAATTTAACGGCAAAAGGGAAAACCCCATGTGTGAGTGCATGTGGATCATATTGTAGTGGTACGAAGTATTGTCTTTGCTCAGATTAATTCACGATCCACCAATTAAACTTCACACCTTTGGTTATTGCTGCATCTATGTTTACGGTAAATCCAAATCCAGGACTTTTTGTTTTGACATATAACACTTGATTATTTGTTGATGACTGTGGCGTCACATAGATAAGTGATTGGTCTGTCACCGCTGTTGTTTCAATTGATACTGTGGTTATCCCAGCTGGAAGTGTTGCTTCTCCAATGGTAGCTGATGATGTCGCTGATAACGTAGCAGTTGTATCGTCCATACCGGAAATATTTAATTTAGCAAATGTTGCAGATCCTGATGCTGTGATATTCCCTTGTTCATCAAATACAACTGTTTTTTCATCAATTCCTTGAATAATGAGTTTGCCAAAACCTGATGCACTGGCTGTTTGTTCAAGAGATAGCGTGAGATTACCATCTATTGGCTTAATCGTTGATGCACCGAGAATGCCGGCAACGAAGAGATTTCCTGACACAACCACATCTCCAGACGTAGTAATGACAAGAGTACCAGCCATCATATCGATATTGGCCAATTTTGATTTATTGAGATACAGAGATTCTGTAATTGTTTCAATGCCAGTTTCACTGATACGGATCGATCCATCTATCAAGAGTGATCCAGCAATAGAGGTTTCTCCAAGTGTCGTATTTCCTAAGACTGAGAGATTATCGTGTAAGGTTATTGCGCTTGCTGTTATGGATTTTCCTGATAGATCAATATTTTCTGCCGTAAGAGACGATACACTTTGAGAAAGCGATGCAAGGAGTGCAGCGGTTGATGCATCAAGTGACGGAGTTAAATCTACAGTTGGTATAGCGCTGGATGATGTTATTTGCGTGATATTGGTTATGAAATTATTGATTGTTTGTGATGAACTGGTAGCAGTTAATTCACCGCCGCTTGTAATAATTCGATCTGCATAGAGCGTGTTTGCTTTTACTTCATTTTGTATTTCTGGCTCATACCAGCCCACATTTGCAAATGTCATAATTTTCCCAACGTATGTCCCATCAGGAAGTTTGAAGCATGGTTTTTGCGGATTTGTTCCATCATCATCAGGCCAGATGATAGACTCAAATGACGACACTTCTGTACATGTTGCGTCTATTGGAGTGAATGCTTCAAGTGCTTTTCCGACAATAACGCCGGAATCGATAGATTTTGTTCCAATTCCTGAGGTTGTACTGACTGTGATTGCATCGCCATTGATAATAACGCCATTTTGGCTTGATACAATGGCAGGAATCCGTCCGGTGAGAGCAATGGGTGTCAACATGGATTCATCGGCAATTCCAGCTCCCAAAATCATCGCAGGATTTGTGGATACTACTCCTATCATGGTGCGATTTGCTTCTTGTGTTGCTTTTTCTACAGCAGATGTATTATTTGGTGCAATTTGAACTAAAGTCCCTGGAAGAAGAGGAGAAGATACATAATAGTTTTCAGCAATGTCCATGGACGTAGTGAGTGAACTTGCAACAGTGCGGAGAGCATCAACATAAACTGTTCTTGCAACACCAGTGACATATCCTCCTGCACGAGCCCAGGTAATTGAAGCTCCAAGTGCCGCTGTTGTTGTAGTTTCTGTTGCCCATGATGTACTAATTGCTCTTCCCGTGTGATACCCAGTGGCATTCGTATTATTTTCACAGTCAGTTTTATTGGTGTATCCCCACAGTCCAAGGAAAAATTGACTTGTCGTTAGGGATGCATTGCCGAGGGAACGCATATTTACGTTGTACGTATTTCCGCTCGTTACTGGAACACAAGTAGACATAAATTGTATTTGATTTGTTGCGTTGGTTTTTATGACGGCAAGCGACGCGTTTCCTTGATTGTAATTAATGGCGTCCAGAGAACAACTTCCTGCACTTGATCCTGTATTTACACAACTCCATGTGTCCGGCATGGTTGAATCATTATCTATGTTCACTTCAAACCCGCTGTTTGGAATAATACTTCCTTGATCTGGAAGCGCATTGATGCCATTTGTTTGAAGAATATTGCCATTAAATGTTGCATTTTGACTTACTGCGATATTATTTGTTGTTAATTTACCACTTATTGTTGCATTTCCGAGATTATCAAATGTGGTGACTGGTGTACCTGCATTATCTGTTATTTTGAATTGCTTTCCGGTATCAAGTTTCATCGTTATTCCTGTTGAAAGGGGAGTGATGGTGTCTACTTGAAGCCATCCAGCTTTGAGATTGGCAATCGCTGCTTGTGAAAATCGTCCGACATCATAGATAAATGTGTTGACAGAATCTTTGAGATCAAATAATAGTCCTGTTTCCGGAGTACTCGTTGTAGTGACTTGTAAATCTGTAAGTGCATTTGCACTGGGAGTAGCCAGTGGAATATCAGATGGACTGATTGCAGCAAGTCCGCTAATATCAAATCCCGAAATTGCGTTCGTGCGTGTATTTTGCCACGATGCCGCATCAAACCTGGGAGCAGTCAAACGATAGGATACGCGGGATGGTTGAGATGTATAGATTGCGAGTCGATAATTTACTGTGTCTAGATCATACCAAGCCTTCGTAGTGCCGGACGGGTTGAGAATGACAACGAGTTTATCAATATTAGTTTTTAGATCCGTTGTTTTGCTAAAGAGCCAGAGATCGGTTCCTTGTGTGAGTCTGCCAAAATCAATGACCGATCGATAACCGACACTTGGAACATTTTCTGTCGTGTTGGCTACCCCCGTGATTTCTTCTTTGATCCCGACCATCGCTGTCATGTATGTTGCATATTTTCCGCCTCCTATTGTATATGGAGGATCAACGGTTCCGGCATTGAGTTTTCCAGCTCCTGATCCGCCAATATTTACTTCTGTAGTGGGTGTGAGTACGATATCTCCACTTCCAGAATTAAGTGTAAGCCCGGTAGAACTATAAATGGTTTGACTTCCAATCATATGAAGAGCATATGTTGGTGCTGTTGTGCCGATACCAATCTGGTCTTCAGTTGTGATGTCGCCAGCTGATACAAGTGATAAACCTCCATCTCCTGGGTCGAAATAATAAAGAGCATTATCGTTATCTTTATATATTTTTGCTGATACATTCCCATTTATTGTGAGTGCTTCTGTTATAGCAGCGCCGGTATATCCAATACCAACGTTACCAGAAGCATCAACAACGAGTGCAGGATTAGGTGTACCATCGCTCGCACTTAGTTCACTGTGGCGATGGAGTGCATCGGCCATGGAATCATCACGCAAAGTATTAAGATTAGCCATTGTTCCTGTAAAAGCAGTGCTTGCAAGTTGCCAATTTGTAGCGGTAGAAATATTTAAAGTGCTGTTAAAAGTTGCTACACCAGAAACACCCAGAGTTCCATCTACAAGAAGATTGTTGTCTCCCGCATCACTGTCTCCGCCGACGTGTAAGCCTCCATTAATAGATAATTTTGAAAGTGGTGCTGTCGTCCCGATGCCGACATTGCCACCATTAAACCAGCTGTATCCACTGTTTCCTGTTGCGCTAGCATTAAGATATATAAGAGCACTTGCCGTTGCAGTAGTTGACTCTTCCTCATCTACGTTACTTCCCAAAACAACACTTCGGTTAACAACAGGGTAGGGGTAGAGGAGATTGTTTGTTTGAGTCCACAATGGTTCACCGCCTGGGCCGAGAGTTCCTGTGGCTCCTTGAGGTCCAGTTGCGCCGGTTGCACCAGTTGCTCCGGTAGGCCCGGCAACTCCGGTTGCACCGGTTGCACCCGTACTACCAGTTGATCCTGTGGGTCCAGCGACACCGGTTGCGCCGGTTGCTCCGGTTGCACCGGTTCTTCCTATGGAACCAGTTGCTCCTGTTGCACCGGTTGCTCCGGTTGCACCAGTAGGTCCGGCAACGCCGGTTGCACCAGTTGCTCCGGTACTACCTGTTGATCCTGTAGGTCCAGCAACACCGGTTGCACCGGTAGCTCCGGTTGCGCCAGTAGGACCTGCTACACCACCCGAACCTGCAGTACCGGTTGCTCCTGTTGCACCCGTACTACCTGTAGGACCAGCTGTTCCCGTTGCTCCTGTTGCACCGGTTGCGCCTGTTGCACCAGTAGGACCGGCAACGCCGGTTGCTCCAGTTGCTCCGGTACTACCTGTTGATCCTGTGGGTCCAGCGACACCTGTTGCGCCGGTAGCTCCGGTTGCGCCAGTAGGACCTGCTACACCACCCGAACCTGCAGTACCTGTTGCGCCGGTAGCTCCGGTTGCACCAGTAGGCCCGGCAACGCCGGTTGCACCGGTTGCTCCGGTACTCCCTGTTGATCCTGTGGGTCCAGCAACGCCGGTTGCACCGGTTGCTCCGGTACTACCTGTTGATCCTGTAGGT
>Ga0209210_1000254_pt1 | contig 60877 bp, 65 predicted proteins | sample RifGroA1_FD_183991 | JGI IMG/M metagenome (GOLD analysis project Ga0209210, IMG submission 183991) | Contaminated groundwater microbial communities from Rifle, Colorado, USA - Rifle Groundwater A1 (SPAdes) (version 2) | ecosystem: Environmental > Aquatic > Deep subsurface > Groundwater >...
ATTGTAATATTTGAGTTTACTCAACCTTTCGCTCCCTACAAATGGTATGCAAAAAATTTGATTGAGGCCATTGGCGTGACAGATTCTATATCCGCTGATCCTGCTAAGACGCGTCAAATAACAGCCGAAGCGCTAAAAGACAGAAAGGGAATTTACTATTTTGAATATTTGAGAGAATTATCAGACCCTAAGGATGTAGTGCAAAAAATGCTATCTGATTCTGGTTATAGCGTTTCCAAAACCTATGATTATCACGGAGTTGGCTTTATACATTACTGGAATAAATAAATGATAAAAGGTAAGAATGTAATTTACAGGATTAACGGCTTTATTGTACTTATCGGTATACACTTGTATGTGTTAAAAAAGCTGGTCTTTTTTCCGTATCCCGAACTTTTTGTCTACTCTTACTTAACGAAACAAGGACTAATTCCCTATAAGCAAATTTTTGATCAGCACTTTCCGGGAATAATGTTTTTTCCAATAAATATGATATCTTTGGGGATAGATACACCCCAAGAAGCCAGACTCCTGCAACTGGGTGTTGTTGCTGTAACCCATATTCTCATTTTCTCAATTTCTAAAAAAATATTTAAAACTAATTTCTATTCCCTAATCCCTAACCTCCTGTATCTCGTTTGGCAGCCCTTTTTTGAAGGATACGTTTTATGGATTGATTCCTTTATAGCTATGTTTTTGCTCCTCGCATGTTATTTTCTACTCAGAAAGAAAAATGCTAACGATATTCTTTACTCAGGCATATTTCTGGGAATTGCACTTTTGTTTAAGCAAGTTGTTGTGTTGTTGTTAATTTTAATTGCTATGTTCTTAGTCGTTAAAAAGAAGTCAGCTTTCATTAAATTTCTTCTTGGACTTTCGGTCCCACTTATACTTCTTGTTTTGTGGGTAACAAACTTAGGAATATGGAGTGATTTTATTTATTGGACTTTTACTTTCAACGTTACAACATTTGCCCAAATGGGAAGAAAATATCCGGTACTACATGATATTTTGAAGTTTGCTTGGGTTCTAGGCCCGGCTTTTCTGGCTGTCTTTGCAAAGTTGAGAAGAGGATTTATAGAAGGCCATATTCTGTTGTCAATATTTTTAGTCGGAAGTTTGGCTTTTGCATACGCAAGAGCCGACTTTATTCACATCCAACCCGCACTGCCTTTTGCAATAATCATGTTTGTTTTGTTTCTTTCACTTTTATCCAAGAAACTATTATTGGCATACCTTACGATCTATTTTATCGGTTCGGTTTATCTACTTGTACCATTCTATCGTTGGGCGACCGCACAGGATAATGTGTTTTACTTCGGTGAAACTGAAGTGAGAATTGTAAAGGAAGTCAGGAAATATTCAGACGAAGATGACAGCGTATTTGCTTTTGGGACAACCCCACACCTTTATTTTTTGACAGATACTTTGCCTCCTGGTAGAGTATTTGTTTTCCAGTTTCCTTGGTTTATGAAAGTGGCTGAGGGAAAAATTTTACAAGGTATAATGGATGATCCTCCCAAAGTTGTGGTAAGGGACATAAATGCCAGTGTGCAGGGAATGAACTTAGTAGAAAACATGCCTGAAATTAGTAGGTATATTGACAATCATTATGTTGTTAGAGGAAAAGTTGACGATACTGAAATCATGGTTCCGAATTAATAATTGATTATGAAAATTGCCATTGATATTTCTCCAATAGTTTACGGAACTGGTGTTTCTACCTATTCCAGAAATTTAGTTACAAATCTTCTTAAGATAGATATGGAGAATGAATATATATTGTTTGGAGGTTCCCTTAGGAGGAGGAGCGATTTAAGAATATTTATTGATACCATTAAAAAATATTCCCCTCAGGATAAGATTTTTCCGATTCCTCCAACCTTTGCCGACATTTTATGGAACAAACTGCACATTCTCCCAATCGAAAAGCTGGTGGGCGGTATCGATGTTTTTCACTCATCTGACTGGACGCAGCCACCCTCAAATGCTTTTAAAGTTACAACAATACACGATTTAGTACCCATAAAATTTCCTAAACTGACAGATTCTAAAATTGTTTCCGTGCATAGTGCCAGGATGAAATGGATTAAAAAAGAAGTTGATAGGGTAATTGTGCCTTCAGAAACAACTGCTAACGATGCTGTAAGATTTGGAATCAGTAAAGAGAAAGTGCGTGTCATTCCCGAGGCGGTTGATCCTAATTTAAAACCGGCTAAATTTATCGAAATAGAAAGGCTGAAAAGAAAGTACAGGATTAAGGGAAAATATCTTTTGGCCGTTGGTGTAAATCCCAGAAAAAATACAGACAGAATCATCGAAGCATTTGAAAGGATTAAACCTGAAATCGATCTCAAGTTAGTCGTAATAGGGCATAAATTTCACGAATTTGGCGTGAAAAGAGGTGTAATTTTTACAGATCATATACCGGATGAGGATTTACCGCTTTTTTACTCCGGCGCCACAGTTTTAGTCTATCCTTCCCTTTACGAAGGTTTTGGGATCCCGATATTGGAAGCTTTTACTTGTAAAACACCGGTTGTGACCTCAAACTTTGGGAGCATGGCAGAGGTTGCAGAAAAAGCTGCAATCTTAATTGATCCTTATGATGTTAATTCGATTACCGAAGGTATCCTAAAAGCTATAAAGAATAGAGATAAACTTGTAAAGTTAGGTATTAATCGAATTAAAAATTTTTCCTGGGAGAAAACGGCTAAGGAAACTTTAAAAGTCTATGAAGAGTCAACATAAGATGAAGTTATAAGTTTATAAATAATTATGATAATAGGAATAGATGGCAATGAGGCAAACGAAAGTGAGCGAGTTGGGGTGCATCAATACGCATTCGAAATCTTATGGGCCCTCTATAAACTACAGGATATAAAAAATAGCTATATAATCTATTTAAAAAGTCCCCCATCTTATGATTTACCTCCCGAAACGCATCTTTGGACATATAAAGTAATACCAGGAGGGAGGTTCTGGGTGTTATCCAGGCTAATGCCTAGAGTGCTATATACTGAGAAACTTGACGTTTTTTTCAGTCCGGGTCATTATTTACCCCCTTTTACTGGTTGTCCTAAGGTGATGACGATTCATGACCTTGGATACCTCAAATTTTCGGAACAATTTACAAAATACGATTTTTGGCAGTTAAAATATTGGAGTGCTATTTCTATATTTATATCAAAATATATCATTTGCCCTTCAAAATATACTGCAAAAGACATTGTACGACACTATCCCTTTGCCTCAAATAAGATTAAGGTTGTTTATCACGGATATAATAAGGCACTTTTTAATAAAAACATCGACAATAATTTTGTGCGACAGTCTCTTCAAAAATATAGGATAACAAAAAACTATATACTTTTCTTATCAACATTAAAACCCAGTAAGAATATAGAGGGTTTACTGGATGCATTTAAAGAAATAAGGAAGGAATATGATTATAAACTTGTTATCGCCGGTAAGAAAGGGTGGTTATACGAAACAATTTTTCGAAAAGTAAAAAATCTAGGATTTGAAAAAGACGTGATTTTTACCGATTATGTACCCGAAGTCGATAAACCCGCCCTCATTAAAGGGGCAAAAATATTTGTTTTACCCTCTTTTTGGGAAGGTTTTGGGATGGACGTCCTCAATGCGTTGGCCTGTGGTACACCGGTTGTATTAAGCAACGTAGCCAGTCTACCTGAAGTTGGAGGCGAAGCTGGTATTTATATTGATCCATATGATATTAAGGATATTATAAGAGGGATGAAAAAAGTCCTAAAAATGAATTCAAAGGAGTATAATAAGTTAGCCGAAAGAGGTTTTTCTCAGGTTCAAAAGTTTTCTTGGCAGAAAACTGCAAAAAAGACACTGGAAGTCTTAACCAAAGCCGTAAAATGATGTATTCTGAAAATATCAAAATCACTAAGGAGGGGGTTGTTTTTACCAATAAACACGGCAATATTTTAACAGCCGACCAAGCTTTCAAAAAAGCATGTGTTCGTATTTTAAATTGGTATTTGGATTTGAAGCTGTTTCTGCTGCACCTGGTCAGTTTGCATATTCCTTTCTGGAGTATAAGAAAAATAGTTTTTATTCTTGCGGGAGTTAAAGTTGGTGAAAACTCGACAATTCATATGGGATGTAAATTTTTTGAACCCAGAGGAATTTTACTTGGAGAAGATACAAAAATAGGAAACAACGCTTTTTTAGACGGTCGCGCGCCTCTTAAAATCGGAAATCATGTTGATTTAGCCTCAGAAGTTATGATCTACAATTCCGAACACGATTTGGAAAGTGAAGGATTCGAAGCTAAAACTGAATCTGTTGAGATCGGGGATTATGTGTTTATCGGACCTAGAGCAATAGTTTTACCTGGTGTTAAAGTAGGAAAAGGCTCTGTCGTAGCAGCAGGAGCGGTTGTTACTAAGAATGTTGACGATTTTACAGTTGTTGCGGGTACCCCTGCAATAAAAATAGGAGAGAGGAAAATTAAAAATCTCCACTATAAACTTGGAAGAGCAAGATTATTTCAATAACGTACTAAATAATTACTCATGAAATATACCGTGAAAGTTGTATATATAATTTGCTCATTGTTTTTTTTGATGTATCTTCTGTTACCGAATCCCGACTTTCCTGAAAAGCTACCTGAATCTATTCAGTCTTTTGAACCTGCTGATATCGAAACAGCCTTTCGGCGTGGTTACTATACAGATTTTATAAGAGAAGAAGTGATGAAATACTATTTACAACAGATTAAGTATGTGACTCCTTTCGGAAAATATATGCCGACTTATAGTTTAAATTATCCACCCGAGGAAGCACAGGTTTTGATACGCGATCAGGCGAGAAGCACTTTTCTTGAGGAATTAGTTCATCCCTTTCGAGAATCCTTTTTTATAAACGGATTTGAACCTAAATTGGATAAGGATAAGATTTTTGTTAGTGATAAAAGTTGGAGACAGAAAATAATTGTACGCTACGCACCAAGCATGGCAATTTTTAGAGTTTTAGCTGGTCTTTTAATAGTCTCCATAATTCCCATTATTTATATAGAATATAAAAAGGTTTTTACAGAGTTATTGCAAGTTGCTAAAAAATGACCGATCTTTCAATAATTATTCTAAATTACAAAACAAAAAAACTTACCTTAGACTGTATAAACTCGGTAGTTAAAAATTCGAAGGGAATATCCCTTGAAATTATAGTTATTGATAATGCCTCAAATGACGGATCGGTGGAAGCGTTAAGGAGAAGTATTAAAAGACTGTCTTCGCAGGTAGGTATCATGGCAAAGTTAATCGTCAATAAAGAGAATTTAGGCTTTGCCAAAGCAAATAATCAGGGCATGGGGATAGCGGGAGGAAATTATATTCTCTTGTTAAATTCTGATACTTTAGTTCATGATAATGTACTTGGAGAAATGCTTGAGTGGATGAGGAAACATCCCAAAGTAGGTGCTGCTACGTGTGCACTTCGAAATAAAGATGGAAGTTTGCAAGGTACTGGTGGCTATTTCCCCACCCTTTTACGCGTCTTTTCTTGGATGTTTTTTTTAGACGACATTCCGATATTGGACAAAATTATAAAACCTTTTCATCCGATGCATGGCCAGTCGCCTTTCTATAAAGGCACTAAATATTATCTAACCAGAAAAGAAATTGATTGGATAACCGGTGCGTTTATGCTAATAAGGAAAAAAGCCCTTAAAGATGTTGGAGCTTTTGATGAAGACTATTTTATGTACAGCGAAGATACCGATCTTTGTTACAGGATTAAAAATGCAGGTTGGGAAATTTGGTATCTGCCGGATTGGGGTATAACTCACCTCGGCGGGGCGAGTTCGACCTCTATGTATCCGATTCTCTCGGAATATGAAGGAGTGAAACTTTTCTATAAAAAAAATGTGCCTTTTTGGCAATTTCCAGTCCTGCGAGTATTTCTAAAATCCGGAGCTCTTCTCAGAATGTTCATTTTGGGTATTATCAAGGATGGGGAGGTCATAAAAACATATGCGAAAGCTTTTAAGATCGCCTGATTCTCTTTTAAAATATTTGGTTTCCGCAATAATTATTGCGGTTCCTTTATACCCCAAATTCCCGTTTATTGGAGTACCCGGGACTTTTGTTTCGGTAAGAGGCGAAGACGTTTTAATTATGATAAGTTTTCTCGTCTGGTTAGCTTTCTTTTTTCCTGGAATAAAAAGCTTTTTCAAAAACGATGTTTTTAGAACGGTTACTTTATTTTTGGTGGTAGGGGCAATATCTCTTTTTTCTGCAACATTTATCACTCATACCGTTACCCCGCATATTGGGGTTTTGCACTGGCTTAGACGTATAGAGTATTTTGTTCCTTTGTTTTTGGGCATGACGGTTATCAAAAGGGAACCGGGAAATTTAAATTTTTATTTAAAGATAATCTTTTTGGTTATTTTTTTCGCCTTTGTTTACGGTTTCGGACAAAGATATTTTTCATGGCCGATAATAATTACGCAGAATCAGGAGTATTCTAAGGGGGTCGCTCTTAGGTGGATGCCGGGTAGTCATATAAATTCGACTTTTGCGGGGCATTACGATCTGGCGACTTTTTTGGTATTGGTATTACCGGTTGTAATAACCAGCCTTTTTATTCTCAAAAACAAACTTGTGAAACTATTCCTGTTGGCTATCTGGCTTATGTCGCTTTGGCTATTGGTAAATACTGCTTCCCGTATATCTCTCGTTTCCTATCTTGTCGCAACCACTTTTTCATTAGTTCTGATAAAGAAATACAAGGTTATTCCGGTTGTTCTCCTGATATCACTAAGCTTTATTGGATTTTCGTCAAACCTACAGGAGCGATACACACGTATTTGGGGAGTCGTGAGAGAAAGAGTCTTCGAAGTGAAAATTATAGACAATTTGGTTAGCGGTGAAATTTATGCGCAGGTTGATGAAGAATCTTTATACAAGAAGGACAAACCTTCACCTACGCCCACTCCTGTTCCCGTTTTTGAAGATAGGTCAAGCTCAATTAGGCTCAATGTTGAATGGCCAAGAGCAATACGTGCTTTTTCTAAAAATCCTCTACTTGGGACCGGGTTTTCATCTATTACATTAGCAACAGACAACGATTATTTGAGAGCACTAGGAGAGGTTGGCTTTTTGGGACTGCTTTCTTTTTCTTTGATTTTTATAACTATTTTTAAAGAATTCTTAGGCGTTTTTCCTTTACAGGAGTACTTCAATGGATTAAATTTGGCTTTTGTTTCAGGAATGGTTGCAGCAATTCCTGGTATTTTTCTAAATGCCATTTTTATAGATGTTTTTGAGGCGTCAAAATTTGCAATTATTTTCTGGTTATTTATGGGAATGGCAATATCATTGATAACTAATAAAAAATGAATCAATTAGCACTAAAATTATTTTTGACAAAGTATTACGACTTGGTTTTTGTATTTATTTTGTTATTAATTTTTAGCATTTTTCTTTTTTTAAGCAAATCTTCATTAACAAATAGGATTAATTTAATACTTTCAAAAATTCCAATAAAGTTTCTACTTTTTACCTTTTTAGTTATTGGATTCATCGTCAGGCTTTACGGAATCACAAATCCTCTGGCTGATTGGCACTCTTTTAGACAATCGGATACGGCCTCGGTTACAAGAGTTTATCTGGAGGATGGTTTGAATCTTTTATACCCCCGCTATCACGATTATTCTACGACCCAAAGCGGAATGTTTAATCTTCAAGGATTTAGGTTTGTTGAATTTCCTATTTATAATGCCGCTCACTTTTTTCTGATTAGACTTTTTCCGACGTATTCTCTTGAGGTTTGGGGAAGACTTTTATCAATTTTTTCTGCTCTTGTTTCGGCGTACATAATTTTTTTAATAGGAAGAAGGTTTATTTCAAAGTGGGGAGGACTATTTTCGGCTTTTTTCTATCTTTTTATCCCCTTTAACATTTACTTCACCCGCGTCATTTTACCCGAGCCAATGATGGTAACTTTAGCACTTTTGGCCTTATGGTCATTTATACAGTTTATTGATAGTGACAAAACTTTGTATCTTCTAGGTGCGGTAATTTTTATGGCCTTAGCACTTCTGATAAAACCATATGCGATTTTTTATACACCCCCTCTTTTTTATTTGGTTTCGCAAAAAATTGGAATAAAGAAAATTTTGGGACAAAAAAGGTTACTTGCCGCAGGGCTCTTAACAATCGTTCCATTTGTGCTCTGGCGAATTTGGATGCAAAACTTTCCAGAAGGCATTCCTTTTTGGCAATGGACGCTTAACGGGGATAATATTCGTTTTAAGCCCGCCTTTTGGTACTGGCTATTTGGGGAAAGAATTACAAAGTTGATCTTGGGATATTGGGGACTTATTCCCTTCGCATTCGGGATTATGGTATACAAAAAAACAAGGGTCTTTTTTTATTTCTTACTTCTTGGAATGCTACTTTATATGGGAGTGATTGCCACGGCCAATGTAAGACATGATTATTATCAAACAATAGTAATTCCCTCAATTTCTTTGGTTCTTGGGGCGGGCGTTATTGAGATGTGGAATTTGAAGGTTTTCAATAAGTTGGCAGTAAGAGGAATCTTAATTTTTTCACTTCTTATGCTTTTTCTGGTTGGATTTTTTCAAGTTAAAGAATTTTATAAAATAAATCACCCGGAAATTATAGCTGCGGGGGACGCAGTTGATAGGCTAACGCCAAAAGATGCGGTTATAATAGCGGCGTATAACGGGGATACCGCTTTTTTATATCAAACAAGACGTAAAGGCTGGCCGGTTGTGGATAGGCCGATTAACGAGCTTATTGAAAGAGGTGTCCAGTATTATGTATCTGTTAATTTGGACCATCCTCAGACAAGGGAGTTTATGAATGAATTTATAGTGATTGAGAAGACGGAGAAATATGTGGTTATAAAGTTGAGTAATGATAAATAACTAATTTCAGAGGTAACGGTAACGAAACCCGTATCGTGAATCGTTTGACGTCTAACGTGACCGAAACGGGCATCTTAACCCTAACTGTAGAAGCAATTATATAAATGAAAATACTCATGCTCGTTCCATATCTTCCTACGATAACCATGAGTGGTGGTCAGACCCGCTGGTATAACATTATTAAGTATTTAGCTAAAAAGCACGATATTACTCTTTTTTCTTTAATTAAAGATGAAAGTGAAAAGCAGTTTATACCGGAGCTTAAGAAATATTGCAAAAAGGTTGAAGTTTTTTATAGACCCAAAAAACCTTGGACGATAAGAAATATCTTTCTTTCGGTTTTTGGCCCTTTCCCGCTTCTTGTAATCAGGAATTCGTCGCTCGAGGAAAGAAGAGCTATAAGAAAAGAGATTCTTAGAGAAAAATACGATTTAATACATGCTGAAACTTTCTATGTAATGCCGCATTTGGGTAAAACTAGCGTTCCCACCATCCTAGTTGAGCAGACTATTTGGCATGATGTTTATAAGCATCATGTGGTAAATGAAATTCCGTTTTTTTTGCGACCATTTTTTATGCAGGACGTTTTAAAAGTTAAGTTTTGGGAAAAGTATTATTGGAGTAAAGCAGACAGACTTTTCGCTGTATCCGAAGAAGATAAAGGGGCCATGCTTAAGCTTGTTCCTAAAAAAGAAGTTGGTATTATTCCAAACGGGGTTGACTGTCAATCTTTTGCGGAGAAGAGAAGAGAGAAAAGACTACCTCCAAGGATTTTATATGGCGTGACTAATTTTGAGTGGTTGCAAAATGAGGAGGCTGCAAAGATATTGATAGAGGAGGTTTGGCCTAGGATAAAGAAGTCTTATCAAAATGCAAAAGTTTGGATAGTTGGGAGAAAAATGCCGTCGTGGTTAAGGAATCTTTCTAAAAATGAGGATGTTGAAGTAACTGAAAATATCCCTGATGCAAGAGATGCATATAGGCGCGCAAGCGTTATGGTTGCACCAATAAAAGGAGCCGGGGGTACAAGGTTGAAAATTCTCGAAGCTATGGCAACAGGACTACCTGTAATATCGACAAGCGTTGGAGTAGCAGGTTTAAAGTTGACAGATAAAGTTAATGTATTAATAGCTGATACGCCAGCTGACCTTGCTGAAAGGACTATAATGCTTTTAAAAGACGAAAGGTTGTCTGAAATTATAGGAGAGGCGGGTCGTAAACACGTTCAGAAGAATTTTGATTGGGAATCTATAGTCAAACTTCACGATCCGATTTACAGAGAGTTAGCAAAAAGAAAATGAGACCTAAGCTTTCAATTGTAATTTTAAATTATAACACCAAAGACTTGCTCCGAGACTGTCTACTTTCATTAAAGAAAGTGAGAGGAGAAATTGATTTTGAAGTTATCGTTCCCGATAATGGATCAACAGACGGTTCTCCGGAAATGGTAGAAAAAGATTTTCCTTGGGTTAAAAAAGTAATAAAAATTGGTAAAAATTTGGGATTTGCGGCTGGGAATAACGTTGCTTTAGAAAAGGTTAAAAGTGAATTTGTGCTTCTTTTAAATCCGGATACAATAGTTTATCCGAAAACAATCAGCAGAGTGCTAAATTATATGAGAGACAACGTTGATGCAGGAGCCGTCACATGTCGAGTGGAACTGCCAGACGGTAAACTAGATTATTCTTGTCATCGCGGATTTCCAACACCTTGGAATGCTTTCTGTTATTTTTCTGGATTGTCAAATATATTCCCTGGCTCTAAGTTTTTCAGCGGATATACTACTACCTACAAAGATTTAAATAGTATTCATGAAGTCGATGCATTAACGGGCGCCTTTGCTATGATTAGGACTAAAGCTGGTAGGCAGGTGGGATGGTTTGATGAGGATTATTTTTGGAATGGTGAGGATATAGACTTTTGCTACAAGTTAAAAGAAAGGAAGTGGAAGGTTATTTATATTCCGGATGTCAAAATTACACACTTTAAAGGGTCTGCCTCAGGTCTCAAAAAAACAGGGATCGGAAATACTGAAAAATCAGTAAAAAAGAAAGCCTCTTTATCGAGTACTCAAGTAATGCGTTTATTTTACAAAAAACATCTTGCTCAAAATTACCCCTTCTATGTTAACTGGATAGTTTATTTGGGAATTAATATACTGGAAGGTTTTAGAGTTTCGAAATCGTCAATCTAACTTATGAAGATATTGATTGATGCAAGAATGTATGGATTGGAGCACTCAGGGATTGGAAGATACCTTATTAATTTAATTGAAGAATTAATAAAATTAGGAAATAAAGAACAGTTTGTGGTTCTTCTCAGAAAAAAGTACTTCGATCAATTAAACTTACCCTCAAATTGGAAAAAAGTACTGGCTGATTTTAGGCATTATACATTTGAAGAACAGTTTATACTTCCTAGAATAATAAAAAAAGAAAAACCCGATTTGGTTCATTTTCCTCATATTAATTTCCCGATATTATATCAAGGTATGCATGTTATTACTGTTCACGACTTAACAATGCAGCGCCAAGGTACTGATGCAACAACACTTTCCCTTCCTATCTACTACTTCAAAAGATTTCCATTTCTATTTGCCGCTAGAATTGGTATAAAATCTTCGGCCGCAATTATAGCTCCCTCGAAGACGGTTAAAAATGACATTTCTGAGTACTATAGCATTGATAAAAATAAGATTTTTGTTACTTATGAAGGAATGACGAAGAGTTTTAAGCGGGATTTTGAGGACAATAAAAGCTTAAATGTATTGTCAAATCATAGATTGAGAAGTGGCAGCTACTTCTTTTACGTTGGAAATGCATTTCCATACAAGAATCTTGGGATAGTTGTAAAAGCAATTAAAAAATTGAACACAGAAAAAGGTTCAAATGTTAAATTTGCTGTTGCAGGATCAAAAGACGTATTTAAAGAAAGATTTCAAATTTTAGTTAAACAAGAAAATGCTCAGAAGTATGTAAAAATATTGGGTTATGTTTCGGATGAAGAGCTTTCAGTATTGTATAAAAACTCTACGGCGTTTATTTATCCCTCATTATCCGAAGGATTTGGGTTACAGGGATTAGAAGCGGTAGCTTCCGGATCGTTGGTTCTAGCATCGGATATCCCGGTATTTAAGGAAATATATGAGAATAACGTGTTATATTTTAACCCAAATGATGCACAATCTTTAGTTGAAGCTATGAAAAAGGTCATGAAAATATCTTCAGCCGAAAAGTCTAAAATTTTGAATAAAGCAAAAGAGTTTACCAAAAAATATACCTGGCTAAAAATGGCACAAGAAACTTTAGAAGTTTACCAGAAAATACTGAAAGGATAAATGAGAGAAATAGAGGTTAAATTCAAAATAAAAAATTATAATATTGTGCGAGATAGGGTAAAGGCAAGCGGAGCAAAATTCTGGGGTAAATTTAAGCAAAGCGATGTATTCTATGATACCAAAGAAAATAAACTAAAGAGCGAGAAAAGTATTTTAAGACTTAGAAAAAGTAATAGTAAAACATTTTTAACTTATAAAGATGATCTTGTTATAAATAAAAAATTTCGCGAAGCAAGAGAAATAGAGATACAAATTGATAGTTTTAAAAAAACTGAAATAATTTTAAAACTTTTGGGCTTAAATAGGGTTTTTCATTTTATTAAGTATCGAGAAACGTGGAAGCAGGGAAATGTGGAGATCAATTTAGATAAGATAAAAGACTTAGGAAATTTTTTGGAGTTAGAGGGCCCAAAATTAGATATCGACCAAATTATTAAGAGACTGAGATTAGAAAAGTTAAAGAGAATTACCAAACACTATGGCCAGCTACTTGAAAAATTCTAAAAATGGGGACTTGGTTAAAGTTGATGCAATGAAGGGAATTGTGAGGAAAATTAGTCGTTGACTGGGGTTTATCCACGGGATAGTATCAGTTTAATGAATAAAAAGAAAAAAGAAGACAAGCAATATAAATTCTTTACAGATGCTTTCCATGAGGTAGTTATTCCTGTGCTAGAGGATATGGAAGAAAGAATGGCCACGAAAGAAGACTTGAAGAATATGGCCACGAAAGAAGACCTGGAAAAGGTTAGAGAAGAAATGGCTACGAAAGAGGATATTCAAGGATTAGATAAGAGGTTATTTAGTGTTGAACGGAAATTAGAAAAGATCGACGACAGACTTGAAAGGTATGGAGAGAGAATTGATAATCACGAAAAAAGAATGGGAAAATTGGAAACAAAGGTTGCTATAGCTTCATAGTTGGATTATCCCACTTGGTATGTTGGAATTATAAACAAATTTGATACAGGTGAGGAATTTGTGAGAAAATTGGAAAAATGAGTAAAATTTACAAAGGTGAACCTTGTCCTAAATGCGGTAACTATACAAACAGAGGCGTTTCGGTTGATGCCGTGATAATAAAGAACGGAAAAGTGTTGTTAATAAAACGCGGAGTTGATCCCTTTAAAGGATACTGGGGAACTCCGGGTGGTTATGTTGATTGGGATGAGACAATTGAAGAGACGGTTAAAAGAGAGGTTAAAGAAGAAACCGATTTAGACGTTAGTGATTTGAGGTTGGTGGGAGTTTACAGTTCTCCCAACAGACATCCAAAACAGGTGATCAATCTAGTTTATTTAATTGATGATTTTGAAGGAATATTTAAGGTTTCAGATGATGCAACTCAAGGAAAATGGTTTAGGCTAGATTCACTACCTCGAGAAATGGCTTTTGACCATAAACAAAATATAATGGATTCCTTACATATTTTAAAGAAATGAGAAAAATTAAAAAATGGAATCTCTTGGAAGAGATAGATATTTCTCCAAGCCCTTGGTTTCCGCTTTTCAAACACAAAGTTAAACTCCCAAACGGAAGGATAGTTGATGATTATTTTCTTTCCAAAGTCGGTGACGTGGCAATGATAGTTCCCATAACAAAGAAGGGAGAAATAGTTTTCGTTAGGCAATATAAGCACGGAGCGGGAGATATCATTATCGAACTACCTGCCGGAAGAGTTAAAACTGGACATAATCCGGAAGAGGTGGCAAAAAATGAATTAGAAGAGGAAACTGGATATCACGTAAAGCAATTATTTCATCTGGGTACTGTTTATGGAGAACCATCAAAAGATACTTTTAAAGTTTACGGGTACCTAGCAAGAGATATTGATATCAGACATACACAAAGGTTTGACGATAACGAAGATTTACAGGTTTTAAGTATACCTGTAAAGCGGGTGGATGAGAAGATTAGAAGTGGGGAGATTAAAGCTTCAGATACAATAACTTTCATAAAGCTTGCTCAGCTTAAAGCTCCTGAATTATTTAGATGAAAACAGCAATTGTTTACGACAGGGTGAATAAGTGGGGTGGAGCAGAACGGGTTCTTTTAGCTCTTCATGAAATGTTTCCTGAAGCTCCACTCTATACGTCTGTCTATGATGAAAAGCGTGCACCTTGGGCGAAAGTTTTTCCTAAAGTAATCCCCTCTTTTTTACAGAAAATTCCTTTTATGCAGAGGAGGCACGAGATTCTAGCTTTCTTGATGCCTGTCGCGTTTGAAACTCTAGATTTTTCAGGGTACGACCTTGTGATTTCCGTAACTAGCGAAGCAGCAAAAGGAATAATTACTAAACCGGGGACATTTCATATTTGTTATTGTTTAACCCCCACGCGGTATCTTTGGAGTCATTGTGAGACTTACCTCCAGGGTTTGACCTTGCAAGCAGTAACAAAACCTATTGTTAGTTACTTGAGAGCGTGGGACAGAATTGCTTCTCAAAGACCCGACGTTATGGTAGCAATTTCTACCGAAGTACAGATGAGGATAAAAAGATATTATGATCGTGATCCGGGAATAATTTTTCCTCCAGTAGAAATTGTAAAATTTCAGACTCCAAAACCAAGATTGAGAGGACACGACTACGGCTATCCCGATATTGCATATCAATCAATATCGGATGTTGATTACGTTGTAAAATCGGGGGAGAAGAGAGAGAAGAAGTTTTACTTGATTGTTTCAAGACTTGTACGTTACAAAAAGGTGGATTTGGCGATTGAGGCTTTTAATGAGCTTGGATTTCCATTAGTTGTTGTTGGAACAGGTAGTGAGGAGAAAAAGTTTAAGTCTAAGTATAAGTTTAAGAAAAACATTATTTTCAAAGGTTTTGTAACTGACGAGGAATTAGTTGATCTCTACAAAGGTGCAAAAGCATTTGTTTTTCCCCAAGAGGAAGATTTTGGAATAGCTGCCGTTGAAAGCCAAGCTGCAGGAACGCCCGTCATAGCTTATAAAAAGGGTGGCTCACTCGACACAGTTATTGACGGGAAAACGGGGGTATTTTTCGAAAAACAAAACAAAGAAAGTCTGATTAAAGCAGTAAAAAGATTTGAGAAAATGAAATTCGATAGAGATGTTTTGATAAAAAATGCTGAAAGGTTTTCAAAGGAGAGGTTCAAAAAAGAATTTAAAAAGATAGTTGAAAAACATATGAATAGATAAATATAATTATTTTTGCTACACTTTTTCACACAAGTGTTTAGAATAATAAATATATGAAAGTAGTAATCTTTTGTGGCGGTTTTGGCACGCGTATGTGGCCTACCAGCACCAAGTCTTACCCAAAACAATTTAGGTATATCGTTAAAGGGAAATCTTTTTTCCAAAGAACTCTTGAAAGATATACGAAAGCTTTTGATGTAAAGGATATATTAATTTCTACAGAAGCCAAATACAAACAACTTGTGATGGATCAAGGACCTGAAATTCCTCCAGAAAATATAATATTGGAACCAGAAAGAAAAGATAGCCTTGGGGCTGTAGGTTTAGTTGCAGCAATTGTTGAAAAAAGATTTCCAAAAGAAGTTATGTTTTTTTCATGGTCAGATCACTTTATTGGGAAGGTTCAAATATTTTTAAATACCGCAAAGGCAGCGATGGAATACACTGCCAGAACAGGAACATCTGTTTCACTAAATGAGAAACCGACATATCCAACCATTCATAATGGATGGGTCGAATTTGGTGAAAAGGTTGGCGAAGAAAGTGGATTTCCTGTTTATAAAATAGTCAGGCACATAGAAAAGCCTGACGAAGCTACGGCAAACGATCTTTTTAAGAAAGATAATTATCTAATTCACACGGGATATGCTACGTGGAGGTCAGATTTAATGCTTTCGTACTACAAAGAATATTCACCTGCAACCTATGAGGGATTGGTTAAAATTATGGATGCGTGGGGTACTGAAAAGTACGAAGAAGTACTCAAAACCGAGTATGCGAAGTTTGAAAAAGTATCTGTGGAATATGGGCTTTTTGAAAAGTTGCCAATAGATTTGAGACTAACGATGGCAACTGAGACAGAGTGGGAAGATGCGGGTACCTGGGAACTTTTTTATAAAGCGATGATTGAGCCAAATGAAGAAAATGTAATTGAAGGTGAAGTTAAAACTAAATTCATTGATAGTTCTGGAGTTCTTATTATCGGAGAAGGAGAAAAAATGATTGCCATAGTAGGTTTAAAAAATGTGGTTGTAGTTGATACGCATGGAGCTTTATTGGTTTGTAATATGAGTGACACCGCAAAAGTAAAAGATTTGTTTAAAAAACTAGAAGAAGAGAACCCTGAATTTATAGATTAACCATGCTATAATCCTGCCCGGATATGTATTACGAGGTTATAAAAAGAACCGTAGATATTGTTGGCTCCTTTTTTCTTCTGATCATTTTTTCTCCCGTTATGCTAATAACTGCAGTTCTTATTAAGATTACTTCTCCAGGACCGGTTTTGGTCGAGAAAGAAAATTTACACATGAAGCGAGTGGGAAAAAGCGGGAAAATATTCAGACTTTACAAATTCCGCTCAATGATGGTTAAGGCCGATATATTGGAAAAAACCGACCCAAAATTCAGAAATGTTTTTATTGAAAAAAGAACAAGCGGCAGTTACAAATCTTTTAAAGATACCAGAGTAACTAAATTGGGTAAGATAATCCGTAAGTTTTCGATTGACGAGATGCCCCAACTTTTTAACGTTTTAAAAGGCGAGATGAGCATCGTCGGTCCGAGGCCATACCTTCCGGACGAGTTAAGAGAGCAACAGGAGAAATATCCTGGAACAGATATCTTTGTAAAAGAGGTGCATACGGTTAAGCCCGGCATAACAGGCTATTGGCAAGTTTCAGGGAGAAGCGAAGTCAAGTTTGACAAAAGAATTGAAATGGATGCTTATTATGCCAGAAAAAAATCAATTCTTTTTGATATACTCATTCTTCTTAAAACTCCCTGGGCAATGATTTCAGGAAAAGGAGCCGTTTAGTGTAATATATTTAGTATGTCTGAAAATTTTAATACAGAAGATAGTGGATCCATTTTAATTCCTAAAATTTCTTTGTCTGATAAATACGAAAAAAAGTCCGAAGTTTCAATGAAAAAGATAAGGAGGTTTTCTTTAAAATTTCCAAAAAGTAAGCGGGCCAAAATTCTTGGCTCAATTTTGTTGGTCTTTGTAATCGTTGTAGCCGTTATTGGCCTGTTGGGTTTTAGAGTTTATGCAAAAGCTCAGATTTTCAGAAAATCCTTAGACAATATAAAACAGGCAGTTACAGATCAAGATTTGGAAAAGATTAAAAAAGAATTGAAGACATCTCAAACCTCTTTGAGAGAGCTTGATTCCTCATATAAAGGGATTTCTTGGCTTAAGATTGTCCCCTTTTTTGGTTCATATATAAAAGATGGGCAAAGTGCAATTTCTGCCGCGAAATATGCGTTTGAGGCAGCTGACATAGTTATCGAAACCATTGAGCCGTATGCAGATATCATTGGTTTTGCTACAGACGCAAAAGAGTTGGGAAGTCCCGAAGAGACAACTCAAGACAGAATTGATTTTGTAATAAAGACGATTCCCGATCTAATTCCAAAGATTGATTTACTTTCCGAAAAGGCAGAGTTGATAAAAAAAGAAGTAGATTCAATTGACCCGGAGCGCTATCCAGAAAATGCTTTTGATTTTGCAATAAGAGAAAAACTTAAAGAAGGAAAAGACATAGTTGATGTAGCCGGTGAGTTGGTAGCAAACTCTAAGCCCTTATTGGAGGTTGCCCCGGATCTTTTAGGTATCAAGGACGAAAAAAGATACTTAGTAATTTTTCAGAATGACAAGGAACTAAGGCCCACAGGTGGATTTATAACGGCCTACTCTATTGCCAAGGTCAATAAAGGCAGGTTTGAACCCGTATTATCGGATGATATTTACAATTTGGATAATACATATAAGCCCAAAGTTGCGGCCCCCGAACCCCTCATCAAATATATTAAGGGGCCTTACCTATTGTCAGAGAATTTGCGTCTCAGGGATATGAATTGGTCGCCTGATTTTGGAGAAGCAATGAAACTTTTTGCTAAAGAGGCAGAATCAGTCGGAATTAAAAATATCGACGGCATAATTGCGGTTGATACACAGGTTTTGGTTAACATCCTTGACGTAATTGGGCCAATAGGTGTTTCCGGATTCGGGGAGTACTCGACAAAAGAGGTTCCTGAATGCAGATGTCCTCAAGTCATTTACGAGCTTGAAAGCTTTGCTGACATAGAAGGTCCTATCGTTTGGAGCGAAAATGAACCCGGGAAAATTGTCTATGCTCCTCCTAATTATGATAACAGAAAAAAGATTATCGGGCCCTTGATGAATTCGATTTTGGCCAACGCTTTGGGGCAGCCTAAAGAAAAACTGGCTCCTCTTTTTGAGGCGGTCTTTAAGTCGCTTATCGAAAAACACGTACTTTTTTATACCGGTGACAAAAAGTCGCAGGAAGCGCTTTCTATCTTCGGAATTGCCGGGACTCTTAAAAACTATGAGGGAGACTATCTTCATATAAATAATGCCAATTTGGGCGGAAGAAAATCAAATTTGTACATTAAAGAGGAGATTTCGCAGGAGATAGAAATAGGTAAAGACGGAAGTATTGTAAAGACCGTGACAATTACTTACAAAAACCCGGAGAAACATGACGGTTGGCTTAATTCGGTTCTTCCAAACTGGGTGAGAATTTATGTTCCCAAAGGGAGCGAACTAATTGATTTTTCCGGTGTTGAAGAAAAGGCCGACCCTTACGAAGAATTGGAAAAAACGGTTTTTGCCGGCTTTTTCAAGCTAAGACCCGAGGGGATTGCAAAAGTAACCCTCAAGTATAAATTGCCTTTCAAGGTAGATAAAGAGTATGGATTATTCATTCAAAAACAGCCCGGAACCAATTCCCCTTTGTATTCTGTCAGTCTTAAAAAACACAAAGAAGAATTTTTCTTAAAAACCGATAAGGAATTGAGGCTGACTATTTAGATGAGACCCCGAAATTTTTCTTCAGAGGGAGTGGTTCTTGCCAGAAAAAATTACGGCGAAGCCGACAGAATTTTGGTAATTTATAGTAAGAGTTTCGGGAAACTTAGACTTGTTGCTAAGGGCGTTCGCAAACCCAGAAGTAGAAAAAGAGGCCATATAGAAGTTTTCAGTAACCTAAGATTTTCAGTATCTGGGGGAAAGGGATTGGGCGTTATCACCGAGGCGGAAACTATAAGCGACTTTCAGAAAATACGAACTAACTTAAAAAAGGCGGCGCTTTCTTATTTTTTAATGGAAGTTGTGGGAAGATTGACTCACGATGAAGAAAAAAATGACCGTCTTTTTGAACTACTAATTTCATATTTGAAAAAAGTCGAAAATAATCAAGAAACAAGTTTAAAGGAATTGAGGAGCGATTTCATCATGGAAGTCCTCGTGCTTTTGGGTTTCTGGCCGTTGGGGAAGAAAATGGAAGACCCGGACAAGGTGTTAGTCGAGATTACTGAGAGAGAGATGTCTACAATTCGGGTTGGCAAAAAGATTCTCTCCTAGAGGTTCGAATTGGTGATACAATCAGAATCATTATGGCGGTAACTTTCAAATGTCCACGTTGCGGCGAGCAAATTGAGATTTCCGAAGCTTTAACTCATCAAGTGGAAGAGCAGGTTCTTGAGTCTTTAAAGTTGCAGCATCAGAAGGAGTTGATTGAAGCTTCAAAAAAAGCAGAAGACGAGGCTTTCGAAAAGCTAAGAAAAGATTTTGACCTTCAAATCAGGCGTTTGGAAAAAGAAAAAGAGGAAGAGGTTATCAGAAACAATAAATTATTAAAAGAATTGGAACAAATGAATGATCAAATGAGGATGTTAAGAAGGCGGGATGAAGAAAGAGAATTGGAAATGAAGAGAAAGCTCGTAGAGAACGAAGAAAAAATTAGGAAAGAGGCTTCGAATCAAGAACGCGAAGCAGTTTCTCTCGAAATTGCCGAACTAAAGAAGAAAAACGATGATATGCAGAGGGCTTTGGAAGAAGCTAAAGCCAAAGGGACACAAAAATCCCAGCAACTCCAGGGTGAAGTGCTTGAACTTGACTTGGAAGAAAAACTGAAAAACGCGTTTGTTTACGATGAAATAACTCCGATCGGGAAAGGAGTGCAAGGAGCTGATATTTTGCAAAATGTCAAAAATCAAAACGGAAAATTAGCCGGCGTAATTTTATGGGAAACGAAGAGAGCAAAGTGGACGAAGTCCTGGATTCCGAAATTGAAAGAGGACGGGCGGAAAAACGATGCAACGATGATTGTTCTGGTCTGCGAAAACCCACCCTCTGAAATTGATAATTTTAAGGTAATTGAAGGAGTAATTGTGACGTCTATAACATATTGTTTATCTATTGCTAGCGTGTTAAGACGTAATTTAATGCTTATAGCTCAGGCAAAATCAGCAAGTGTGAATAAAGATGAAAAACTAGAGCTCCTGTATGAATATATTCAAAGCGATGCTTTTAGACACCGCTTTGAGGCCTTCGCAGACGGGGTTAAAGCAATGGAGGAGGATTTGTTAACCGAACGAAGGTCAATGGAAAGGATTTGGAAAAAACGAGAAACGGAACTTAAAAGAATGCAACTTAATACTTCGAGAATGTTTGGTGAATTGCAGGGAGTTATGGACAATAAACTTCCAGATATTAAAACTCTTGAATTAGATAGCGGAGAGGAGTAGTATAATTTCGCCAGTTTGTCGAAGTGTTGGCTTTTATATTCCGTAAATTTTTGTTTTGAAACAAAGATGTCTTTCAAACGCCTATCTATGCGGACAACCTTATCGCGATTTCACCGTAAAATATGACGTGTTTTCGCAGATTGTATTTATGACCATTAAGTTCTTCGATGGTAAACCATCTTATTTCAGTAGTGTCATCATCCGAAGATACAACAATTTCCTTTGTGCTTTTGAAAAAGAATCTTAGACCAACATGTTCGCGATTAGGACCAATAGTGTGGATATCGCTATAAAGTGGTGATATAAGAAGTCTTCCACTCATATCAGAAAAAATGTTTTCGTTTGCTTCAAATTTGTTTTCGATAGGGGTTAACTCGTTTTTAGTTAATCCTGTTTCTTCAACAATTTCTCTGTAAACAGCAGTTTCCGGATCTTCCTCTTTTTCAACATGACCGCCTGGTGGAAACCAAGTTTGATAGTCTTTATGAAAAACCAGCAGAACTTTGTCTTTGTGAGTTATGAGTGCATTTACGGTAAAGCAGATTTTCTCTCCTGTATGAGACATGAGTGTTTTGATTATAGTTCGACCTATGGATAAGAATCAATTAAATAGTTATAATTCAAATATGGATTTGATGGAGAAAATTACTTCTCTTGCCAAAAGACGGGGATTTATATATCCAGGAAGTGAGATTTATGGGGGGTTAACCGGGTTTTGGGACTATGGACCTTTGGGGGTTGAGCTTAAAAATAATATCAAGAGACAATGGTGGAAAGACATGGTTTATGATCGTGAAGACGTTGTGGGAATTGACGCGGCGATAATCATGAACCCCGAAGTCTGGAAAGCATCAGGCCATTTGGATGCATTCACAGACCCCTTAGTTGAATGTAAGATCTGTCACCAGCGAATTCGTGCCGATAACGAAGAGGCAAAAGTAGAACATGAGAAAACGCACGAGGGTCAGAAAGTTGAATGGACAGAACCAAAGTCGTTTAATTTGATGACAGAGGTATTTTTAGGTGTAACTGAACCCAAACAGAAGGCATATCTTCGGGGAGAAATTACCCAGGGAGTTTTTGTCAATTTTCAAAACGTCGTTGATTCGACAAGAATAAAAATTCCTTTCGGAATAGCACAAATAGGCAAAGCTTTCAGGAATGAGATCACTCCGGGGAATTTCACTTTCAGAAGCAGGGAATTTGAGCAAATGGAACTGGAGTATTTTGTAAAACCGGATGAGTCAGAATCTAAAAAGACATTTGAATACTGGAAAGAAGAAAGACTAAGTTGGTATAAAAGACTTGGAATAAAAAAAGAAAACCTTCGTCACAGGGACCATGAGTCGGATGAAAGAGCCCATTATGCACGTTTTGCTACTGATATCGAGTACAATTCCCCGTTCGGCTGGAAAGAATTCGAGGGAATTCATCATCGGGGAGACTACGATCTTAAAAACCATAAGCTTTCTTATAAAGATGATGCTGGTGAGGAGTATGTTCCTTGGGTAATTGAAACTTCTGGTGGTGTTGACAGGGCAGCATTATTTTTCCTTATTGATGCTTTAACAGAGGATTCTTCGACAAGTTCAGAACCTCGGGTTTACTTAAAATTAAACCCTCGGCTTGCACCATATAAAGCAGCAGTTTTTCCTCTTTTGGCAAACAAAGATGACTTAGCAAGTAAAGCAAGAGAAATTTACCAAACATTATCAAAAAATCTGCACGTAGTATGGGATTCCCGCGGTAACATTGGGAAACGTTACTTCGCGCAAGATGAGGTTGGAACGCCTTGGTGTGTGACAATAGATTTTCAAACTCTCGAAGATGACACTGTAACAATAAGAGATAGGGATACGGCGAAGCAGGAAAGAGTCATTATCGACAATTTGGAAGGATGGTTTAAGGAGAAATTAGGAAATAGCTAGATAGCTTTATGATTAGATGGCTGTATGATTGACAGTAGTTTTTAGCCATGTAACAATTTAACTATTCAACCATATAATTCATGAAAAAATACCTACCGCTTATACTTCTTGGAATCGGAATTTTGGTAATTGTCGGGGCTTTTCTATTTGTTCGGGGAAGAAAGGGAGGAGAATCTGAAGAACCTGAAGAAGAGATTGCACTTTTGGATGTTGCCTTAAATGAGCGCCCCATTGTTTCCCTCACGCCAAGCGAAGACGGTCATTATTTGTATCTTAATATAGATAAAATTACAATTGACGCGGCAAGTCTAGATTATGAACTTTTATATAAGACCAAAGACGGTGTCCTTCAAGGAGTTCCGGGGACGGTAGACGTTAAGGCTAAAGATAATTTCGAAGCCGATCTCCTTTTGGGAAGTGAGTCTTCCGGTAAGTTTAGGTATGATGAAGGAGTTGAGGAAGGGACAATTAGTTTGAAATTTAGAAATTCCCAAGGGAAACTTCTGGCAAAATTTGAAAGCGAATTTCATATGCAAACTTCAACCGACCTTTTGACGTCAATCGATAAAGTATTTAACTATGAGCTGGAAAAAGAGTCCGAGGAATTTTTTGTAGCTATGAGTACTGTTGGATATCCGGGAGAATCTCCCTCTGACGTCGAAACAGGTCCTTATGGAATCTTTTCTTCGTCTCCCCAAAAAGTTTCCGGAACAGTAGATTTAGGTTTTGATAATGTTTATTACTGGGACGGTAATAACTGGCAGAAACTTTTCGAAAATAGGTCTTCCGATATAGGAATTTTCTTCGGAAGCACTCAATAGCCCTCAATTTTACACAAGTTTGAGACAGCTTCAAGTTTCGGGTAATCTTGGCCTTGACACCTATGTGAAAATAGATCAGAATGGTTATAAATGGTGAGAAATGGTGAATACTATTTCAAACCTCATCTGCCCTTATGACAAATAATAATGTTCCTGGGAACATATTTAGCAAAATTTGCAGCAGGAAGACGCGTTGCGGTTCCTGCTCCTTTGAGACGCGATCTTGGAGAAAGCTTTATTTTAGCCAAATGGTATGAGGGTTGTTTGGTTTTGGTTGCCAGAGATTCATGGGAGGCGTTATTAAAAAGATTGACCGGAAGTCAAAAGATGTTACCCACACCGGTTAGGGACACCGAAAGGTTTATTTTCAGTTCAGCATATGAGTCCGTACCTGATGATCAAGGAAGAATTGTTATTCCCGATAGGCTCGTAAGTTACGCAAATCTTGAGGACGAACTTTATTTCATCGGACTTGGCGATAGGATTGAAATTTGGAACAAAGAAAGCTGGCTAGAAAAGGAAAAAAGCTTGGCAAAAGATTCTGCGGCTTACATCGAGGAGTTGGCCAGAGATGAACGAAAAAGACAATAATCACAAGACGGTGATGGTTCGAGAAGTACTTAGTGCCTTGCACATTAAAAATCCTGCCCGCGGTGCTCTGCAAAGAGTTGCAGGCAGGCAAGCACGCTATATTGACGCAACGGTTGGTTTAGGTGGTCATGCAATAGAAATTGTTAAGTCTGGTGGTAACGTTTTGGGGATTGAAGCGGACAGCGAATCTTTGGAGATAGCTAGAGAGAGATTAATAGAAGCCTGCCCTGACAGACACCATACGGTGTCTGTCCCTGACGGGTATCGTATGGTACCCGTCCCTACTCCGAGTCCGACTCGGGGGTCATATACTCTCGTTCATGGCAACTTCAAAGATCTAAAGAAAATCGCGCTAGAAAAAGGCTTTGATCAAGTTGACGGGATACTTTTTGATCTGGGGATTTCCAGTTATCAATTGACCAAAAAAATTAAGGGGTTTTCGTTTCAGGATTCAACGGTACCTTTGGACATGCGACTGGATAGTGTTAATCAAAAAGTCACCGCCTCGGACCTGTTGAAAGCGCTTAATATTGGTCAGCTTACCCAGGTTTTTAAGGAAACCTTAACCCAGGATAGAGCGAAAGTTTTGGCAAAAAAGATAATTGACGTAAGGGAGAAGAAAGAAATAAAAACTGTTGGAGATTTTTTAATGGTCATCGGTGACGATTACAAGATAAAGCCAAAGCTTCACGGCGCAACTTTACCTTTCTTGGCCCTAAGGATTGCCGTCAATAGCGAGCTTGATAATTTAAGACAAGCCTTACCCCAAGTGCTAGAACTACTAGTATCTGGTGGAAGACTTGTCGTAATTAGTTTTCATTCGGGGGAAGACAGACTGACAAAGCATTTTTTTAAAGTGATAGAGGATTCAGGACGAGCTTTAATCATTTCAAAAAAAGCCATTATTCCCGGTACGGAAGAAATTAAGGAAAATCCGAGGGCTAGAAGCGCAAAAATGAGAATTTTACAAAAAAAATGAGATTTACCAAAAAACGAGACTACCGAAATAAATTAAGACCTGGAGCCAAATCTTTATGGTTTTTGCTGGCCTTTTTTATATTCATACAAGTCATATTCAGCGTTCAACAGGGGGCTCTTGGCGCGGAGTTTTCAGATTTGGAAAATAGGTCTCATGTTATTAGCGAGGAAAACAAAAAACTGGAGGACGAGTTGATTAAATCCACATCACTTCTTTCTCTTAGCGAGAAAGCCGAGGCTCTGGGATACGTAAAAGCTAGTAATACGTTTTACATAAAAATCGGAGATCCTTTTGCCCAAGTTATAAGATGACAAATGACACTTCGACTCAAAATAATATTCTATTTGTTTTTGATCGCCTTTTTAACTCTTCTTGTTAGGTTATTTTATTGGCAGATATTGAAGGGAAAAGAACTTTCAATTCAAGCGCGAAGTCAGTATCAAAGCCAATCTTTGGTTTCGGCTACTCGCGGCGATATCTTAGCATCTGACGCAAGTTGGCTTGCAGCAAGCGGCGAGGTATACCTTGTTTTTGCAAACTTACCTGATCTCAAATCGGATACCGAAAAATTAGCTGAAAGACTCGCACCTTTCTTTGTTGAAGACGTAAACGACAAAAAAGAGCTTTTTATAGAAATCGACCGACTTAATAATCTTTTAGATAAAGAAGGTGCTTTATGGGTACCCCTTAAGCACAGAGTCGATAGAGTTGTGAAAGAGGAGATAGAGAGTCTTAATTTAGAGGGCATCGGGTTTGAAAAGGAAGAAAAGCGTGTCTATCCCGAAGCTTCAATGGCTGCCCAGCTTTTGGGTTTTGTCGGAAAAGATGAAGAGGGAGGAGACGTTGGCTATTTTGGGCTAGAGGGTTTTTATGATATCGCTTTATCGGGTAAACCCGGATATTTACTCCAAGAAAGAGATGTGGGTGGACTTCCGATTCTTCTTGAAAGGGGAAGAGAGGCTGCGGCTGTTAAAGGCGTAAGTTTATTGACACACATAGATAAATTTGTTCAGATTACTCTTGATAGAGAGCTGGTTCGGGGTTTAGAAAAATATGAAGCAGAAAGCGGCGTAGGAATTGTTATTAATCCCAAAAATGGAGCGGTATTGGCAATGAGCTCGTATCCTTCGTATGAGCCGGACAAGTACTGGAAATTTGGAAATGAGTTTTTTACAAATCCTGCAATTTCTCAGTCATTTGAACCCGGGTCGATTTTCAAAATCTTGGTAATGACATCAGCACTTGACGCGGGCGTTGTTCGACCAGAAACTAAGTGTGATAAATGTAGCGGCCCAATCGCGATTGATAAGTATTTGATTGAGACGTGGGATCAGGTTTATTATCCCGAATCATCAATGATTGACGTTATTGTTCACTCAGATAATGTAGGCATGGTCTATGTTGCCCAAAAACTTGGCAGCGAAAAATTATATGATTATCTTAGTAGCTTTGGAATAGGAGAGAAAACCGGTATAGATCTGCAAGGAGAAGCCAATCCTGTTTTAAGAGAAAAAGACGAGTGGGGGCAAATTGATTTGGCAACTTCGGCATTCGGACAGGGGGTGGCGGTCAGTCCCATTCAGATGGTTTCGGCGGTTTCGGTGATTGCGAATAAAGGGTTAAAAATTACTCCACAGGTTGTAGATAAAATTAAGGAGGATTCTTGGGAAGAGGATATAAAACCGGTAAGTGGGAAACGAGTTATTTCCGAAAAGGCAGCGGGTGAAATGACGGGAATGATGGTCGAGGCAGCAAAAAGCGGCGAAGCGAAATGGGCATATAAAAGAGGATTTAGGGTGGCCGGGAAAACCGGAACCGCTCAAATTCCGATTGAGGGGCACTATGATGAAGAGAAGACGATTGCATCATATATTGGCTTTGCTCCATACGACGATCCTAAATTTGTGATGCTTATAAGTCTTAAGGAACCGAAATCATCTCCTTGGGCGTCTGAGACCGCGGCTCCTCTTTGGTATAAAATTGCAAGTGATTTGTTTATTCATTTTGGAATTCAGCCTGAAAATTAGCTTTTTAGTGATAGAATATATAAGTACGATATGAATATTAAAGTTAGGGGCGGTCAGGTTTTATCGGGCGAAATTTACCCTTCAGGAAGCAAGAACTCTGCTGTACACATTTTGCCTGCAACGCTTCTTTTTGAGGAGAAAGTAACGCTTCAAAACATTCCCGATATTAGTGATGTTGACAAATTAGTTCATATTTTGAAGAAGTTAGGAGGAAAGATTGCTTGGGACAAGGTGAGGAAGACGATGATTTTGGATAATTCCAGCATGGACTTTCATAGTTTGAGCGAAGAAGATTTGGGGGATATGAAAGCATCGGCTCTCATGTGGGGGGGGCTTTTGGGGCGTTTTAGGAAGGTTGATTTTTCCGAACTTCCGGGCGGTTGTACTCTTGGAATTAGGCCTTTTGAACCTTTTTATAAAACCTTCCGTGACCTATCAATTGTTGTTAAAGAAGTAGACGATGGCGTTGTGATGGACGCTACCAGTGCAGTTGCAACAAATGTTTGGCTAACAGAAATGGCCGTTTCGGTTACGAGTACACTTGTAATGATTGCGGTAACTTTAAAAGGGAAAACAGGATTGAATGGCGTTGCTTCTGAACCACAGGTACAGGATTTGTGCAATTTTCTGGTTAAGGCCGGAGCAGATATAAAAGGAGTTGGAACAAATGTCCTTGAGATAAGCGGTGGGAAGAATTTGTCACCTGTAACATATGAGCTTTTGCATGATCACAACGAAATAGCAACCTTTCTCGCTCTTGGTGCCGCAACCGGTGGTGAAATAAAGGTACACAATTCACATCCGGAGCTTTTTCCCCAGATAAATTATGAATTTTCCAAATTTAACATTAATATTGAGTACGAAAATGACACAGCAATTGTTCGCCAGAATCAGGACATACGATTTACAGGCTCTTTTGAAAAAAAGACTAACGTTGTTAGAGCCCAACCTTGGCCCGGACTTCCTGTTGACCTTCTACCAAACTTTATTCCTTTAGCGCTAACCGCTCCAAGTGGTTACATGATATTTCACAATTGGATGTATGAATCCGGACTTTTCTGGACGAGCGAATTAACAAAGTTAGGAGCGGAGGTTATTATGGCTGACCCCCATAGAGTCGTGGTAATAGCAGGAAAGAAACTCAAGGGTGGCACACTTGAGGCGCCATATATTATTCGTGCTGTTGTTGCAATGGTGATGGCTGCGATGATTGCAGAGGGAGAAACGGTCATTTTAAATGCAGATTCTTTGTATCGAGGACACCCGGACTTTGCAAGGAATCTACGCTCGCTTGGTGCAGAGATTAAGGAAATCAAATGAAGCTAGCAAACCTTCTTGAAAGCACTTCTTTAGGCCAAACTTATGGTTCTACCGATGTTAACGTGAATGCTATTAATGATGATTCAAGACAGGTAGAAAAAGGGACTCTGTTCGTTGCGATTAAAGGAGTAAAAACAGATGCTCATATGTTTATTCCTCAGGTTATAAAAGAAAAAGCCAGCGTGATTGTTGGGGAGATAGAACCAAAAAAAGATTGGTTAAAAAAAATTACATACGTAAAAGTAACAAATTCTCGCCTGGCATTAAGTATACTAGCCTCCGCTTGGTATGGATATCCAAGTAAGTCTTTGAAAGTGATTGGAGTAACAGGGACCAAAGGAAAAACAACTGTAGCACATGTGTTATATTGGCTTTTGAAAAACGCTGGGAAAAGCGTTGGTCTTGTTTCTTCAATTAGCGCCAGAATAGCTGATAAGGAATTGGATACGGGATTCCATGTGACGAATCCAGAACCGCTTGCACTCCAGAAATTTTTATCGCACATGGTCGGGGCTGACTGCGAGTATGCGGTTCTCGAAGTAACCTCGCATGGACTTGATCAGGAAAGAGTGGCGGGGATTAATTTTGAAATGGGAATTTTGACAAATATAACTCACGAGCACCTTGACTATCATAAAACATTTGATGCCTATAAAGAAGCCAAAGCAAAACTTTTTAAGTCCGTAAATACGGCAATTTTAAATAAGGATGACGAGTCCTTCGATTTTATAAAAAAGACTTTAAGACAAACGACGCAGCTTCTAACATACTCTCTGAAGAGTAAAGCAGATTATACTGCCAGCCCACTTCATTTAAATGAAGCGATGAGGTTTGCAGTTAACATTGGGAAGGAAAAATATAAGATAACATCTAATTTGGTTGGTAGGTATAATGCATTAAATCTTTTGGCTGCAATAGCAGCCGCCAGGAGGTTAGATATTAGTTGGGAAAGTATCCAGCAAACTTTGGCAAGTTTACCGCAATTACCGGGAAGACTGGAAAAAGTAGAAAATGATAAGGGGATTAATATTTATATTGACTTTGCACATACGCCAGACTCTTTGGAAAACGTACTTATGCTTTTGAGAAAAAGACATAAAGGGAGGGTAATTTCTATTTTTGGCTGTGCGGGTGAAAGAGACGTTTTGAAAAGACCTATGATGGGCAAGATTTCGGTTAAGCTGGCGGATGCGTCTATTTTTACAGCCGAAGATCCCAGAAGCGAGGACGTTAATAAAATAATCAGGGAAATTCTTAAAGGTGCAAAAAAAACAAATGCCAAGGAAATTGAGTTAAATCAGTATGATGATTCGAATCATCGAAGTAGAAAGCGCGTTTATATTAGGATTCCCGAAAGGGGGGAAGCGATTTCGTTTGCAATACAAAAATTAGCTGAAAAAGACGATGTCGTAGTCATTTTCGGAAAGGGCCATGAAAAAAGCATGGTTTATAACGGAGTCGAATACGACTGGTCAGACAAAGAAGCAGTGGAAGTTGCTTTAAAAGGTGGGGTGAAAGAAATTATACGGTAAGTATGGATATAACAAAACTTAAACACGTTCATTTGACTGGTATAAAAGGCGTGGGAATGACCGCATTAGCATTATGCATGAGAGATTTAGGGATTAAGGTTACTGGCAGTGATGTAGAAGAAGAATTTGTGACGGATGTGTTTCTTAGAAAGAATCATATTGATTGGAATATTGGATTTGGCGAAAAAAATTTAAGTCCAAGACCTGATTTACTGGTAACGACAGCAGCTCATAGTGGACTTTTAAACCCTGAGGTTCAAAGTGCAAAAAATCTAGGTATTAAGATAACAACCTTTGCAGAATTTTTAGCAGAACTTGCTAATACGAAGGAAGTTGTCGGCGTTTGCGGAGTAGGAGGTAAAACATCTACGGCATCAATGATAACAGTTTTATTAAACGATGCGGGGTTACATCCTTCCTTTGCAATAGGTGTTGGTAATATTTACCCGATTGGGGTTTCGGGGAGATTTGATAAAAAAGGGAAAAATTTTGTTTGCGAGGCTGACGAATATGTGGTTTCTCCGGGAGTTAACAATATCCCAAAGTTTATGCTTTTAAATCCTAAAATTTTGGTTGTTACAAATATAGAATATGACCATCCTGATATTTATGCATCTTTTGAGGATACAAAAAAAGCCTTTAGAAAGCTGTTTGAGAAACTTCCTAGTGATGGCTTGCTTATTGCCTGCATTGATAATTCTAATGTTTCCGACGCTATCAAAGGGTTAAGAAAACCGGTGATAACTTATGGTTTTAATCAAAAAGCGGATTGGCAAATAAAGGTCATTAAGTTTAAAGCTCAGAAAACGTTTTTCTCTTTGTATTCCAAGAAAGAAAATAGGATTTTCGACAATTTGGAATTGAACATTCGCGGTAGGTTCAATGTACAAAATGCAGCAGCTACATTTATAGTTGGAAACTTTCTGGGGATAGACAAGTTGGATTTAAGGAGAGGTTTATCATCTTACTTGGGATGTAGAAGAAGATTTGAGAAAATGGGTGAATATAAGAAAGCATTATTTTTTGACGACTATGCTCACCATCCTGAAGAAATCAAAGCAGCTCTGATAGCCGCGAGGGAATGGTTTCCTAAAAAAAGAATTGTGTCAATTTTTCAACCTCATACCTATTCGAGAACAAAGGCTTTATTTAAAGAATTTTCGGAAGCCTTTGCAGATGCAGATATTGTTGGTTTTATGGATATCTACGCTTCCGCCCGAGAATCAAAAGACGCCTCTGTCTCATCTGAACTGCTTGCAAAGGAAACTAGAAAAAACAACCCTGAAGCTTTCTATCTTGGAGGACATAAAAAAACTTTAGAGTGGATAAATAAAAATGTTAAAAAAGGTGACGTTGTTCTAACAATGGGCGCTGGAGACATATTCCATATATATAATAATCTATTCAAACATAGTTAATACTCGCTCCCGAGGATTTTAGTCTTTCTACTAAATTTTCATATCCTCTTTCGATGTGTTCTATGTTTTTGATTTCGGTTTTCCCTTTTGCAATTAAGCCTGCAATAACGAGCGCGGCACCTGTTCGAACATCCCGCGCGTCAACTTTAGCCCCATAAAGTTTTTGTGGGCCGTTAACTTTCACTGCTCGGGGTTTTCCGTCTATTTCAGGGTATTTAGGATCTTTGAAAAATTTAAACTTGACACCCATTTTTGCCATTTCATTCCAATGCTGCATCCTGTTGGCGAATGTTGTTTCGATAATCTCTGATTTTCCTTGAATCTGGGTCAATAAAGGGGAAATAAGGACTTGCCATTCGGAAGTAAATAACGGATATTGACCGGCGTAAATTTTTAGAGGTTTGATGCTCGTTAGCTGCGGATTAATTCTAGTTGTGAATTTATGTAAATCTATATCTATATTCATTTTGTCAAAAGTTTTCTCCAGAGTTTGTAATTTCATTTTTTTATACTCAATTCCTTCTATTGTTAATTCAGAATTTGTTGTTAGTGCTGCAGATATCCAAGTTACAAGGTCGTGTGGGTCATGCATATTTTTGTAAGTAATGCCTTTTATTTGGATAGGACCGAATACTTGTAAATGGTTTTCTGTTTTTATTATTTTTGCGCCTGCAGCGATTAGGAATTCAACAATATCATCAAATTCGTGTACAGAAGTGTAGTTAACAATTGTACTTTCGCCTTTTTTAAAAAGAGCGCTAAATAGTCCTAAAACACTAACGGTGAAAGAGTTATTAGGTTGAATAAAGTTGAAAGGCTTGCTTGATGTAAGATAAAACTCAACCAATCTTGTGTTTAAGTATCTTGTGCCAATCCCGAACATCTTCAGTGTAGGTATTATTTCATCAAAACTTCTTGACCCAATTTGGTCGCCTCCACGATCAGATCTTTGGGGATCTACTTCGACAAGACAACTGCCAAATCTGGATGCAAGTATTGGAATAACTTTATTTGCATCGCTTGTGTAATATAAAAGTTCTTTTGGAATTATTTTAGCTTTTGTGACGTTTTTAGTATTAATTTTTAAAGTATTTTTATCAAGCCAATCTACTTTTGCACCTAATATTTTAATTATCTCGATATGTTTTTCTGTACTGCCTGTTCTAGGAATATTTTCTAGTATAAATTCCCCATTAGTAAATAAAGGAACAAAAATATGCTTCATCGCAGAATTTTTGGCCCCTTGAACTTTCACTTTTCCATTTAACTTCGAAGGTCTTTCTATTGAAATTTCTCTCATAAGGCAAGTATATATCTTTTACTGAGCATGACATTGGGTGAATTGATATGAGATAATATAAAGCGTGAAAGAAAATATAAATAAATTAATGAAAATTTTAGGAGATAGAGCAAAATTGAATGAGTCTTTGGCAAACCATACTTTCTTAAAAATCGGAGGGCTGGCGGATATTTTTTACGAAGCTGAAACAACAGAAGAATTCAAAAAAGCGGTTATTGAAGCCAGGAAACTTAATATTCCGATAACTATTCTTGGTGATGGGAGTAATGTCCTAATTTCAGATGAAGGTATACGAGGACTAGTTCTGATTGATCGCTCGGATAAAATTGAAATTCTTGGAGAACGAACTGAGAAAATTGAGCTTCAAACGTTTAAAAAACCTGTATACCGTTGGGAATCTGATGATAAAGTCGGCACTTTTAAGTACGAGTTCAAAGATTTAGATTATGATGAATCAGAAAATCCGCGTGTTCGGGTCAAAATGGATAGTGGTGTAAATCTTCCAAAAGCAACTGATTTCCTTCTAGAGAAAGGTATTACGGGTTTCCAATGGTACGCAGGTATTCCTGGAACAATTGGAGGAGCGATATTTAATAACATCCATGGAGGAACTCATTTCATAAGTGAAGTAGTGGATACTGTAACAGTGCTTGATCTTCAGGGCGGTATTCATACCCTGAATATCGAGGACCTTGGGGTCGATTATGATAAAAGCCGTTTCCAAGAAACCGGAGAAATTATACTCGATGCGACTTTTCTACTTTATAAGGGTGATGTTGAAAAAGCAAAATACGTTCGATACGAGTGGGCGAAAAGAAAAAGCTTGCAGCCAAGAAACGCTCCGGGCTGCGCTTTCCATAATTTAACTCAAGAGCAAAAGGAAAAGCTTGGAATCCCTACAACCAGTGCAGGTTTCGTAATTGAGCATCTTTTAAAAATGACTGGTTTTAGAATGGGTGGCGCAGCCATTTCAAAAGACCATCACAACTTTATTGTCAATGAGGGCAAGGCGACAGCCAAAGACTATCTTGAAGTAATGAAAACAATTTACAATAAAGCCAAGAAGGAATTGGGGATAGAGTTGGTGCCGGAAATATTCTTACTTGGTTTTAACGAAAGGGAGATTAAGGAATTTAGACGCCCTCGCCAAATTGAGCTGCGTAGAAAAAGATTGTACGAAATCAGAACTGTCTACAAAGACAGTAAAAAACTATTTTCCCCCAAGTGATTGTGATAATGAGAGATTTCAAAGGTAAGAAGGTAGCAGTTATCGGTCTAGGAATAGAAGGCTCAAGCGTTGTAAGATTTTTGCAAGACAAGGATTTAGAAATAACGATTTTTGATCAAAAAGAAGAAAAGGATTTAGACTTCAAAGGAATTGATAAGAGAAATTTAAAGGTCATCTGCGGTGAAAAATATTTATCAGGAGGATTAAAGAACTTCGACATAATTTTTCGTTCGCAAGGCGTAAAAAGACATTTACCGGCAATATTAGAGGCTGAAAAGGCAGGAGTTGAAATTTCAAGCGAAATCAAACTTTTTTTTGATTTATCACCATCAAAGATAATCGGCGTTACAGGTACTAAAGGTAAGGGGACAACAAGCACCTTAATTTCTAATATATTAGAAAGCGCCGGCTACGACGTCTATCTGGCCGGAAACATTGGTATTCCTCGGTTGGATTTATTACCGAGATTGAAATCAACTAACTGGGTTGTATTAGAATTATCTTCCACTCAACTTATAGACTTGCACAAAAGCCCGCACATCGCAGTTGTTCTAAATATAACCACAGATCATCTAGACTGGCATAGGGATAGGGATGAGTATGTAAATTCGAAAACCCAAATAGTCAAATATCAAAAAGATAATGATTTTGCAGTGCTCGCATACGATTACAAAGACTCTAGAAAATTCTCGAAGCTAACCCGAGGAGAAGTATTCTATTTCAGTAATTCAAAAAAAGTAAACGGAGCGTATGTTAATAATGGAAGAATATTACTTGAAATTAGAAATAAGAAGATAGAGATTGGAAGAGTAGAAAACTTGTTGCTAAGAGGTAGACATAATTGGGAAAATGTTTGTGCTGCGGTTTGCGCATCCTACCTTGCAGGAGCGAGTATCAATTCAATCAAACAAACTGTATTTTCCTTCAAAGGATTGGAACATAGACTAGAACTGGTTGGAGAGGTTGGCGGCGTTAAGTTTTATAATGACTCGTTTTCCACAAACCCCCAGACCACCATTGCAGCAATTAAATCATTTTCAGAACCGATTACCCTTATCTTGGGTGGATCTGACAAGGGTTTAAATTATGACGAGATGGCAAAAGAAATTACAAAATCAACAGTTCTGAATAGTATCATAATAGGTGATATTTCTAAAAAAATAAAAAAATCACTTCAAAAATCTGGTTACAAACAAAATATAACAGAGCTTGGTTATCCAAAAACAAAAAAGATAATAGAAGAAGCTGTTAAAGTAACTCCCAAGGGCGGAATAGTGCTGTTATCCCCCGCCGCAGCCTCATTTGATATGTTCAAAGATTATAAAGATAGAGGTAATCAGTTTAAGGAAGCCGTTAAAAGTTTAAGATAAGTTACCACTTACCACTTTCCACGAATTTTCTAAACTCACTCATTACTTTTTTAGTAATTTCGCCAGGTTTCCCGTCCCCTATAATTTTATTGTCAACCTTTACAACCGGAAGGATCTCTTTGTTACTGGCTGAAAGAAAGACTTCGTCAGCATTAAAAAGCTCACCAATTTTAACCGCTTTCATAAATGTTGGGTATAACTTTTTAGATAAATTAATTATTAATTCTCTTGTTATACCCGGAAGAGTTTCTCCATCGGGCGTTAATATTTTTCCCTTTTTAACTAAAAATAAGCTACTCTGAGTTCCTTCATAGACTTTGTCCAATTTTTTATAAATATAAATAGCTTCAATGGCCCTTTTCTTTTTCGCCATCATCATGGCTTTTACAGCCTGAATATAATTTAAACTTTTTGCCTGAGGAGACTCACGATTGTAATCGAAAGTTATTACATTGACACCTTTTTTGTATAATGATGCGGGGTAACGTTTCCTGTCATAAACAATTATTGCAAGGGTTGGTTTGGGACCCAAACTAATTCCATCCGTAGTTTCCCCGCCGGTTACGATAATTCTTATAATTTTTTCTTTACCGTTTTTATTTTTTTTGACTGTTATTTTAACGAGTTTTTCGAGGTCTCGCGAAATCCATGGAAGCTTTAGGCCGATGAGTTTCGCTGAATTGTTGAGCCTTTTTAAATGTTTTTTTAGTAGAAAAGGTTTTCCTCCCTTGTAGGTTACTATGTAGTCAAAAACACCATAACCCCTAAGAAGTCCTAAATCCCATAAACTTATTCTTGCTTTGCTTTTGGGTACAAACTTGCCGTTTAAATAATAAATTGGCTCCTTGCTCATAAAAGTGAAACAATTTTGAAATTGTAGCAGATATTTTTGTTTTTCAATACTAGCAGTGTAAAATTGTATAGTTTGTATGAAAAGTTTATTTATTAATAGTCTTCGTTGGTGGGTGGGTACAAACCTGCCGGATGAGCATATTTTTATTCATCCTTCCAATAGACCCAAGAAATTAAGAGATAAAATACAAATTTATTTTCGCAAATGGATTGTTCATCCTATTAAAAGAAGATTGTCAAAATATTATTTAATTTTATTAAAAAATGTTACAGACATTAAAGTCATCGGTATAACGGGCAGTGCGGGAAAAACAACAACAAAAGAGATGCTTGCGTCAATTTTGAAGACCGAAAATAAGACAGTATATTCTTATGCCAATATAGATCCTATCTATAATATTCCTTCTACAATTCTCAGATGTAATTTTAAAGCAAGATTTCTTGTACTTGAGATGGGCGTTGAATTTCCCGGTGAAATGGATTTTTATCTTTGGCTTGCAAAACCGGATATTGGAGTGATAACTAACATATATCCTACACACCTTCACTTCTTTGGAGATGCTGATGGTGTTTTTAGAGAAAAATCTAAATTGATAAGGCGACTGTCAGAGGGTAGTGTTGCGATTTTAAATAATTCGGACAAGTTTTTAGTTAAATTAAAAGATAGCCTGAAAGCGAGGACTGTCTGGTTTGGAACTGGTGGCGAAGTAATTTCTTCTCAAGAACAACTGCAAAATGACGGAAGAATGAAGTTTTTATTAATTTTTGATAAGGATCCAAAAAAAAGTGTCTGGGTTGAAATACCGGTTGTGGGGAGCCAATTTGTTGATAATGCCTTAGCTGCAGCAGCCGTTGCCAAAAACCTGGGATTTTCTCTTGAAAATATAAAAAAGGGACTTGAAACATATGAGATTCCGGAACACAGAATGAATATCATAAAACTTAAAAACGGTGCGTTACTATTAGACGATTCTTATAATAATAACCCGGCAGCAGCCAAATATACTCTTAAAACTTTTCAAAAAATTGCTAATAAGAAAAATAAGATAGTTATTTTTGGGGATATGTTGGAACTTGGGAAGTTAGAAAGATATTACCATCTCAAACTGGGAAAAATTATTGGAAAAATGAATATCGACTATCTTATCGGAGTCGGAAAAGCAAGCAAAACAACTGTTATTGAGGCTGGTAAGATTTTAGGGAGGGAGAAAGTTGCTTGGGTGATTAAGAAAGAGATGATTATGCCACTTTTAGTACCACGGATTCAGAAAAACTCTATAGTTTTGATCAAAGGGTCTCGATCTATCGGATTAGATGAAGTTGTTTCTCGCTTGTTGCGTAGATTCAGTTAGACTATAATACTATATAATAAAGTATCATAATTCTACTTTTTTCTTATGAATACGCCAAACATACTGCCCTTGGCTTTAGGACTTTTACTATTCTCTTTTTCTATTACCAGCCTTTTAGTCGTTCCTTTTATAGATCTTCTTTATAAACTTAAGCTAACCAGGAAAAAAGAGGCCCCTTTAAAGGGGAAAATTCCGCTTTTTGATAAATTACACGATATAAAAGCCGGAACTCCGGTTGGCGGAGGAATTTTAATAATATTAGTAGTTACTATTCTTTTTACATTTCTATTTCCGTTCGCGTCAAGAATGGGCGTCTACATCAGAAGCTCTTACAATTTTAAAACAGAACTTTTCGTAATATATTTTACATTTTTATCTTTTGGTTTATTGGGATTATATGATGATCTTATAAAAATGTTGGCCAAACCCAAACCTGGTTTGGTGGGGTTATGGTTTGGACTTACCAGAAGACATAAATTTGTATTGCAGTGGATATTAGGATTTATTGTGGGTTTTGTTTTATTTAAGAAACTAGGAATAGAGATTGTACACATTCCGCTTTTCGAAAAGACGCTTCACTTGGGTTATTGGTATATTCCTTTTGCGGCCTTTGTGATAGTTGCTTTTTCAAATGCACTAAATATAACAGACGGACTTGACGGCTTGGCAAGCGGCCTTTTAGTTATTTGTTTGGTGGCATTCGGAGCAATTGCGGCCAATAGTCTTGATACCCCAGTGTCGCTATTTATTACGCTTTGGTTGGGAGCGCTTTTGGCATTTGGCTATTTTAATATCTGGCCGGCAAGAATTCATCTCGGAGACGTTGGAGCGCTTTCATTCGGAGCCAGCTTAGCAGTAATCGGCCTACTTACAGGAAGTATCGCCGCGCTTGTAGTTATCGGCGGCCTTTTTGTCGTTGAGATTTCTTCCTCGTTTATACAAATTATCGGTTGGAAAGTTCTTAAAAAACCTATTTTACCTTTGGCTCCCTTGCACAATACTTTTCTGGCAATCGGTTGGGAGGAACCGAAGATCGTAATGCGTGCATGGTTAGCAGGTTTAATTCTCGCCATATTTGGTCTTTGGTTAGCCACAATTTGAAAAAGTGAAGAGTGTGCGAAAACATAAATTACTAAAAAATTCACAGACTTTTGATAAAAAGCTTTTATTTCTGACTCTAGTCTTGACGTTGGTAGGACTAGTTGCTCTGACCGATGCTTCGGCACCCCTTGCCCAAAAGAATTTTTCTGATAAATTTTTTTTTGTCAAACAACAGCTCATCTGGGCATTTTTCGGAATATGCCTGTTTTTTATCGTTAGTAGACTAAATTATAAAATTTGGGAGAAAACTGCGAGTCTTCTTTTTTTTGCGAGTCTTTTGGGACTACTTTTGGTATTTATACCGAATATTGGAGAAAGGTTTTTGGGGGCAAGGCGCTGGGTTTCCTTGGGACCTTTGACTTTTCAGCCTTCCGAATTTGTAAAATTAACTCTTGCTCTCTATATTGCCAAACTTTCAACCCGTGATAAAAAATATCTTGCTTATCTTTTACCCATTATTCTTTCCTCCTTTCTTATAATGCTTCAGCCTGATTTGGGCACGACCATCGTTATAGTGGGTATGGCAATGGTGCAAATTTTTGTGGCTGGTGTACCCCTTGCGTTTTTTGCATTAACGCTTCTTGTGGGTGTGATTTTGGGATCGATTTTGATAATGTTTTCTGACTATAGAAAAGATCGCCTGCTTACTTTTTTCGAGCGAAGCCGAGATCCTCTTGATAAGTCTTATCACATCAGACAAATTCTTATCGCTCTCGGGTCCGGTGGTTTATTTGGAGTGGGATTGGGGCACTCCAGGCAGAAATATCTTTTTTTACCGGAAACCGCGACCGATTCTATTTTTGCGGTGATTTCGGAAGAAGTTGGATTTTTAGGCGCAGCACTTTTAATTTTGGCTTTTGTTTTTTTTATTATAAGAGGAATCTATATTGCCAAGCGTGCCCCTGATAAATTTTCAAGAATATTGGCTATTGGAATTGTTTCTTGGATAGGCGGACAAGCATTTTTGAATATTTCCTCGATGGTCGCACTCGTTCCCCTGACAGGAATACCTTTGCCGTTTTTTTCATACGGAGGTAGTTCTTTGGTAACAATACTTATCGCCTGCGGCATACTTTTAAATATTTCGAGTTATGCCAAAGATTAATAAAAAAGTAAAAATTGTCATGACGGGTGGTCACGCCGGTTCTACGGCTTTTGTCGTTATTGAAGAAATAAGAAAGCAAAATAAAAACTGGGATATTAGCTGGATTGGATTTAAAAGTTCACTCGAGGGGCAGAAGGTACCATCACTTTCGTCGATTTATTTTCCCAAATACCACATTAAAACATATGGAATTACAGCCGGTCGGATTCAGAGGAAATTAACAATTCACACATTTCCGTCAATTCTTAAGATACCGATAGGATTTATTCATGCATTTATTCTCCTGACTAGAATTAAACCCGATTTAATCCTGTCTTTTGGCGGATTCGCCGCATTTCCGGTTGTTATTGTAGGTTACTTTTTGGGAATAACGGTAATTATTCATGAACAAACTTCAGTCGTGGGAAGGGCAAATAGATATTCTTCTTTTTTTGCAAGAAAAATCGCGATCTCGAGGGTAACAAGTAAAGACTATTTTCCGGAAAATAAAATTATACTAACGGGAAATCCGACTCCGAGTGAAGTTTTTGAAAAAAAACCTGAACGCGCTTTAGGTAAAACTCCGACTATTTTTGTGACAGGAGGTCAATCGGGTGCGCTTGCTATTAATAATATAGTTGAAAGCTCACTTTTAAGTATGCTTAAAGATTTTCACTTAATTCATTTGACAGGCATTAGAAACGAGAAGAAATTCAAAGATATTCAAACTGGACTTCCAGAAAACCTCAAAGAAAGATATCGGGTTTATGGCATCGTCAGCCCGAAAAAGTTTAACGCACTTTTTAGGTTATCTGATATCGTAATTTCCAGGGCAGGCGCAAATACGGTATCAAAAATTTTGGCTGCCAAAAAACCTTCTATCCTGATACCTCTCCCGATTTCTTATCTTGATGAGCAAAAGAAGAATGCGCTTTTCGCCGATAAATTTGGAATTTCTAGAGTTTTAAATCAAGATAGGATGACTCCTCAAAGTCTTGTTAGGGAGATAAAATACATTAAAGCCAATTGGAATAATATATTACAAAATGTAAGAGGGAAGGAAAGCCCGGATAAAGACGCCGCAAAAAAATTGGTTGAAGTAGTAGAAAATTTTGTTTGAAAAAAATGAAAAAGAAATTCCTTTTATTATTATTTTTTGGTTTAGCGATTATTACTTCCTTACCAAGAATAGTAAGAGTTCATGACGTTACATGTTTCAGCCAATACGGCGAGTGTAGCGAGACTTTAGGGCAGGAAATATCAAAACAAAAAGGAGAAAGTTATTTTAGTGCTAAAAAAAATATAAGAAACTATCTTGACCGACATATTTTAGTCAAGGAATATACGATTTCCTTTAAACTACCTCCAAAATTTGCAGTCAGCGTCCTCTTAGAAAAACCTAAGTTTACAATAGCAAAAAATGACGAAAAATCTGTAGCATCGATCTCGGAAGAAGGAATAGTTTTGCAAATGGTAGAGACGTCTAGCCTGCCGCGTTTAATTATCGAAGGAAGTCTACCCAGTGTTGGCGAGAAAGTTAGCCAAGAGATTTTATTTTCGTTAAATATAGTAAGAAACTTAACAAGTAGCTTTAAATTAAGGCAATCTCATATGGAAGGTGATAAATTGGTCATTGAACTTATGACTGGTCCCACTGTAATATTTCCAGTTGAAGGGGATGGGGATTTACTTTTAGGGTCTTTTGTTCTTATTGCAAACGAGCTTGAGAAAATAGACTCGGAAAAGGAAAATTCAGATTCTTCTAAAAGCATAGTTGATTTGAGATATAAAAATCCTGTAATCAAATAGTATGTCAAAGACCAAAATCTTGTCCGGAATCGAACTCGGTTCTTCCAAAATTGCGACAATAATTGCAAAAGTTAGTTTTGATCCTGTAATAAATGCTAAAACCATTAATCTCGTTGGTGTTTCTTCGGTTGAATCTAAGGGCATTAAGAAAGGGCAAATTGTAGATATAGATGAAGCTGTTGAGGCTACAATTTCCAGTGTTGAGGCAGCCGAACGCATGGCCGGATATAATTTAGACAACGCAGTCGTTTCTTTGGGCGGAGCACACGTAGCCTCACAGAATTCGCAGGGAATCGTTGCAGTTTCAGACCCGGGTGGAGAAATAAACTATGACGACGTGGATAGGGTAATTGAAGCTGCAAGCGCAGTCTCTCTTCCTTCTTCGAGAGAGCTGATACACGTACTGCCAAGAGAGTTTGTAGTCGACGGCGAGGAGGGTGTAAAGGATCCGGTCGGGATGAGCGGCGTAAGACTTGAAGTACAAACTCATCTTGTAACCGCGTCAAACGCGGCGGTAAAAAATCTAAAAAAAGCGATTAACGAAGTTGGTATAAAAGTTAATAATCTTATCTTCTCGGGCTTAGCAGCTTCCGAGGCAGTACTCACAAAAACCGAAAAGGAATTGGGATGTGTATTAATTGATGTAGGTGGGGGTACTACGTCTATTGCAGCTTACGTTGACGGAGCTTTGAGTTACTCGAGCGTTCTTCCGATTGGTGCGAAAAACGTCAGTAACGATTTGGCCATTGGCTTGAGAGTTTCTCTTGAAGTCGCCGAAAAAATAAAACTAGCCCTCTCGGCAGAAGATAAAAAAGCTAAAAAAGTGAAGGACCAGGGTGCTTCTGACGAATTTGATTTGGAGTCTTTGGGCATTAATGAGATCAAAAAAGTTTCGAAAAAAACATTGACAGAGGGAATAATAAAACCGCGTCTTAATGAAATTTTTTCAATGGTAAAAATTGCTCTTGATAGGGAAGGATTGGCGGCAAGAGTACCCGCTGGGGCGGTTATTACAGGTGGCGGTGCTGAAACGGTTGGGGCAAGCGAGGCTGCAAGGAGAATGCTTTCCCTGCCTGTTAGAATAGGCATCCCCAAGGGCGTTGGAGGCTTAATAGACGACGTTATGAATCCTACATTTGCTGTAGCAATTGGATTAATCCTTCATTCTTCGGATTTTGAGGATGAGGAATCATTGACATCTTTTTCAAAGAAGATTAAACTGCCTTCCAAAGGCATCGTTGGTAAACTTATAGCATCGATAAAAGATCTTCTGCCCTGAATGATTTAAGTACTACGAGTATTTAAAGTACCAAAAGCATCAAAAGTTGAAGACTTGTAATATAAAGTTTGACATAGTAGAATCTTGCCCACAGACTTATGGCACTTGTAAAACCTGATTCGGCTAGAATTGCAAAAATTAAGGTAGTGGGAATAGGCGGTGGCGGAAGTAATGCCGTTGCCTCAATGATTGAGACAGACGAAATACTGGGGGTTGAATTTATAGCCGTAAATACTGATGCTCAGGTGCTTCTTGCCAACAAAGCTCCTACAAAAGTTCAAATTGGAGAAAAATTGACGAAGGGATTGGGTTCGGGTGGGGATCCGGATGTTGGGACTCAAGCTGCGGAAGAGTCGAAAGAAAAAATCAAAGAATTACTTCTGGATAGCGACATGGTTTTTTTAACGGCAGGCATGGGGGGAGGGACGGGAACAGGAGCTTCGCCGATAATCGCTAAGATCGCCAAAGAAACGGGAGCACTTACTGTGGCAATCGTAACAAAGCCTTTTCATTTTGAGGGGACGAGAAGGGCCGTGGTTGCTGATGACGGGATTAATGAGTTAAGGGAGCAGGTGGATACACTCATAGTCATTCCAAACCAAAGACTGATGGACGTTATCGATCGGAAAATGACTCTTCTTGAGGCATTTAAAGTTGCAGACTCGGTTCTTGGACAGGCAGTATCAGGAATAGCCGACATAATAACCACGCCCGGGCTAATAAACGTCGACTTTGCGGATATAAAGACCGTGATGAAAGACGCCGGGACAGCGCTTCTGGGTATTGGAACAGGAGTTGGTGAAAATAGGGCCCAGATGGCAGCTCGCGCCGCGATATCATCCCCTCTACTTGACCTTTCGATGGAGGGCGCTACAGGCGTACTTTTCAATATTACTGGCGGGCGTGACCTGACGATGTTTGAAGTTGACGAGGCGGCGAGAATTATTTCTGCTTCAGCGGACGCGGACGCTAATGTCATTTTTGGCGCCGTTATCAGGGACGAACTTGCGGATCAGATAAGAATAACGGTTGTTGCTACAGGGTTTGACGAAACCAGAGCGAGAATTGCAGGTTTTGCACAACCAACTATTACTCCTCCCATCCAAGGCGTTGTAAGCGAACCTCTTCAAATTCAAAAAGAGGAAGAAGAAGAAATGGAAAAAGAGGAAGATGAAGAACCAGAATCAGGTAGGGAAGATCAGGACGTGTTTGGAGAAAAATTTGAAATCCCTGCTTTCTTAAGAAAGATTACTTAACTTTATTACTTGCTTCAGTAGGTTTCAGGACAGACTATTTGAGGTTTTTCCCCCGTAGGAAATTCTGGACAGGGATATATTAGAGGTGCTGTCGGGTTATCGCTTGGGAAACCATGTATTATCGGGCAAGGAGGAGGCGGGCAAGGGATGAAAGTAGGTTCAGGTTGGGGAATTGGCGTTTCAATTGGCGTTGGAGTCGGAGTAAGTGTTGGTGTTGGAGTGGGCGTAAAACATAAGCTTGGGTTATCTGAACAGACAACGAGAGCAGGTGAATTTTCGATGGCGACAGCCGCAACTTCGCCTAGCGGTTTTTCGCTACTAATATTATAAGCATCTTGTTTGTTTGTATCTGGATCGGGATGTTCTGATTGAGGAGCGACCTCGGATAGAGCGTCTTGACCCTGATTTGAAATTTTATCCTCAGGATTTGCGGGAGGCGTAATTGAAGTAATGACTTCGGGTAAATTTTCTTCGAACTTAGTTATTAATTTTTCACCTACTACATCTTGAGCCGCAATAGTCTGCAGGGAAAATAAGGTCAGAATTAATGCCAAAAGAAACTCCAACATAGTTATTAAATATGGGATGATAATAAAGGTTGGAAGTCTATTTGTCAAGCAAAACTACTGAAGACTTATTTGTATTAAAAGCTTAAAAGATCAGTAATCTTTATAAGAGATGTTTGTTCGATTTTCTCAAGCTTTCCGTTATCGGGATTGAAAACAAAAGACGTTGGTAGATAAACCTCGAATAACGCGAGTAATTTTTCTTTTTTAGTTCCGCTTACCAAGTATTTAATTCCGCTGGAATCCTCAATCAATTTAACCTCGGCAATAAGATCTAGTCCAAGATCCTCGGCTTTTTTTACAACAATTTCGGGATCATTTAAAAGTTCTTTGTCGCCCGAAGATGATTTAACCAGTAAGTTACCGGTTTCTTTACTAACCTCCAAAGGAAAATCTGATTGAAGATAAGTTTTAATAATTGGTGGTGGTACCTCAAGAAGGGCTTTAGTTGGAACGGGAGATATTTTTTCCAGAGTTTTTGTAACAGTTTTTGTGGGATAGAGCAACTCCTTGGCGGGTGTTGGTTCCGCCACTTTTTCGGTAATCTTGGTATCCACAAGTTGGCCGCTTGCATCGTAAGTCTTTGTCTCTATTGTAATTTTACCTTCCTCGATTGTTTTTGTAACAATGTAAGTTTTATCTTCTTTTGTAAAAGTATACGTGTAAGTTTCAGCAGAAACTGTATTAATATTTCCTAGAAATACGAGGAGTAGAAATAAAAATAAAAATATCCTTTTCATGGATTTAATTAATCTATATTATAAAAAATAAATTTTCAATACCCTTTATTTCACTTATTTTAAAACTTGACTACTAACACTTTTTATGGCTATTCTAAATATATAGATATGACGAGAAAGGCGAAAAGCAAGCAAAGAACCAAAAAGCAAACTTCAGGTTTAATGAAGATTTTGGAAGCGGTTGTGATTATAGGTTCGCTTGCTGCGATTTTAATAAAATTTTTCAAGGGAAGAAAAAGTAAAAATAATTAGTTCCTTCATTTTTCCGCATAAAATCAGCTTCAAAAACTCGCTTTAGGTTCGGAAATGGAGCTTGCCACGTATAATTCAAATTAAATGCTTTTTGAAGATAATTCTATAAATTATTGTGATTTTTTAAGCTTTCTAAATTTCGGAGCAACCCACACCAACACGATCACGTTCAAATTCATAATACTCAAAGGGTTTGTCTACGGCTGGTGCCGCGAATGATCTTGCTTTCATACAAACTTATTATTGCACATCGTTTCTTTAGTGTCTCTCTCCATCCTAGGGAGCAGAATAAGCTAGCAGGGTTCTAAACCGACATACCCTCTTATAGTCTAGTCCTTTAGAATATAAAATAGAACACCTCTTTAAAAGAGGAGTTCTAAAGTTCCCTCAACGAGTATCAATATTGCCACCATTTCCATCGATACGTATCTGATTCTAATCCAGCTACAGATCCTTGAACATTGCTAGTCCAGGTTTCACACCCATTTGTAGATGGCGAGTCAAGTTTAATAACCTCTTCTTCACCATTTTCTACTGGTTCTCCGGGATCAGGTTTTCCTGTTATCTGGCAACCAATATAGTAGTCTCTATGACTGACAGTGAACCAGGAAGGAGTCCATCCGGTAGGACCTGCACCAGATATGTATTTGTTGCCTCCCCATACCCAAGTGTCACTTGTATTTAAATCAGCAAAACTGTGCGTGGCCGTTTTCCAGAGGCGTACAAGACCCCAATGACCTTGAGGATCCCACTCCCCGTAGAGGGTAAGGCAATGCTTTAATCTAGCGATCCCACCATAGGTTAGTCTATAACACCTTGTGGCAGAAGATTGCGTAGCGTCGGCTTCTTTTACGGTTAAAGTTGTCATCAACAGGATGAGTGTTAATGCCAACATTGATTTGAACATAAATTTTATGCTTATCATTTTATTCTTATCACCTCCTTTCAATTCCTTTGAAATTTATACGAGTAAATGGCGAGAAAGAAAAAAAAGGAGAAAAGGGGTCAGTAAAAACCTCTAAACTAATAGGAGAAGTTTCTGAATTATTCATGTAAATTTAGCGATCAAGGACCACTAAATATCGACTCTAGATTATATAAGCATAATAAAATGTAAAAGTCAATCATACTTGACTAAACCTAGAAAAATTATGGATTTTCTTCATTCATACTGTACAAATACACTCTGGGACTTACAAAAATATTTACAGGAAAATCAATCTGTTTACTTTCTACAAGTGTATAAAGTTCTCTGTAATACTCATTTACATCCTGGCTATCATAAGAAAAATTATACAAATAATCTTTTGAAGTGTTCCGGCCTTTATCTCTTTGTGATGATGAATCACACATGTCTTTCTCGTTTTTTCATTCCACCAAATCTCGTGAGTTCCCGAGGTTTTCCTTCTAAGAATAAATCCTGCCCGTCTCGCCTTTTTAATAATCCTCCTATAAGGAATTGGTATCATTAAGAAGTATATACAGGAATCTTGAAAATAACTTTACTAGCCCTTTTTTCTTTAAGCGGAATCTTTAATCCCTCATCTTTATATAGTTCTATTAAAGTTGCGGCAACCGAGGTAATTTCATTTATAACCTCATCAAAAGTGTCTCCCTGTGCATAACAGTCTTTCAAGACGAGCGATTTTGCTACAAACCCTCCGGACGGATCCTTTTCAACCTTTATAGGAAGTTCGTATTCCAAAACTTGTAATTTTTTTGGTTTGGCCATATCTACACGAATATACAACAAAGTTCCTCGTTAACCTTTCCCGCAAGTTCTAAAAACTCTTTCAACCCCCCGTCAAAGGCAAAATAAGTTATGACATATAACTGATAACTTAAGACTTAATACATAAAACTTACTTCTTGCTACTGGTTCAAATCCAGCTACAATAATCGGCAAAATGCCTTGGTTATAGTAAAATACTATTAAGTTGCATGGATAAGTATATTAAAAATATCAAACAGAAAATCAGAAATCATGTTACTGCAGAGAAAGCTTATATAAAAAAGTTAATATTCCCTTTGAAACTTTTCCCGATAAAACTTCTTGTTTATTTCATCTATTACCCGCTAAAAATCTCTTACAAACTCATAGTGGCGATATTAAGAATTATCATCGATATGATTGTTTTCCCCTTCAAAAGTTTAAAAAACTTACTCAAATCAATATTTATACTATCTCTTGTTGCATATGTTGTTGCTTCACTTTTTGTGATTGTAGATTACCTAAGCAAGGAATACGGCTACATTGGCAAATTCACCTGTTCGTTTGCAGTAAACAATAATCTTGACGAAAAAGTTGTCAGAATAGTCGGAGGGTATTCCGAAGGATCGGGGTTTTTCATTAACGACAATCAAGTAATTACAAACTTCCATGTTATTGCCGACGAACCAAGTCCGAAAATCATCTTTCCTGACGGAAATTTTGTAACACCGGTCAAAATTACCGGGGATAAAGACGCGGATTTGGCGGTTTTATATATTGAAGACATACATCCTGATATGGTTTTGGAATTTTTGGAGCCTTACGCCTTGATGGAAAATGAAAAATTATTTTCAGCAGGTTACCCTCTTGGGACAGGTCTTACCGGAGAGGCAACTGTTGTTGACGGCAGATTTAAAGCCTTCAGACAATCAAAATACTTCCCCCTCGCATATGTTCATACGGATATAAATCTAGTAGAAGGCATGAGCGGGGGACCTTTAATTGAGCAGTGCGGTAGTGTCGTCGGAATAAACACAATGAGTTTATCAGGTCAATCACTCTTCGTCGCAAGCATTGATGTTCAAAGATTACTACCGGATTTTACCGACCAGGAGATTGCAAAAATTGAAGTGGATCCCTCAATCTCTCCCGAAGAAGCGGTAAAAGCCTTTTATGTGTATCTTAAAGCAAGGAGGATGGAAGACGGATTTAATTTACTAAGCGAAGAATATCTTAAAAAAACCAACTTCGGAGAATGGACAAATAGATTTACGGATATCCTCGATGTCCAAGTATTTATTTCCGAACCTTATGAAAATACCAAAGACACGGCTTTCGTAAAATTCTCAACAAAGAATTGGAACGATGGAGAGGTTGACTATCACTACTACGAGGGCACCTGGCAGACAGTTGAGGAAAACGGTGTTTACAAGATGAACAAGAGTAACATTAAGGAAGTAGACAACCCAAGTTGGGAATGGTTTTATGAATAAGGAAGTGTTCTATCGCAGTCCCTCGAAGTTTTAACGAAGTGGGATTCATTGCACTTTATGCTATTTATAATGCTTTCCGAAGCTGAATGGAGTTATAATTAATAAATGGTAATCGACCAATCTGGCCGTATCGAAGAAACAAATCGTGACACCATAATTGCTCTCGCTGACAAAAATAAGAGTTTTACTCTAAAAATAACTTCGAATCTGAAAAGGAAACTTCAACACGAATCCAGAATGAGAGGCAAGCCGAAAGTCTTCCCGATTGTAGTTTTTTACCAATGCGATATATTTAGTTTTGAAAAAGTCTGCATTTAAACCCGATATTATAATTATTGATATTGAATACCCAGGACACGAACCGGCAATCAAAAATATTCTTCTAACAAAACTTAGAAGAGATAAAGAAAGAGAGCCTGGGATCTATTTTTCGAAAATAGGTAAGAAAGATCCCGCTCATTTAGCAGCTATACAAACTTTTAGAGGAAAAGAGAAATCAAATGAAACGGTATCTTGGAAAGAGATGTTGAAGTTGATCTAAAAGAAAAGGACCGAGGGCTTTCTCCAGTGCCTTAAGAATAGTTACACAAGGAGTGATTACCTTGATTCGCTATCCACTCGGTCATAGATATTATATCAGCTATTTGCAACCCCCGCTACATTCAGTTTACATGAACGTAGCCCGTCAAAGGCAAATTTCTCCTTTGCACTTTGTTCTATGTGCTTTGTACAAATTATTCTCGCTTCAGGTTCTCTCCGAGCCGGTGGCTCAACTGAGCCGGAGGCAGAAAGAGAGCCTGCTACGAATCAGTTAACTTGATTGTAACCTGCTGCGTTTAATTTTGTATAGAAAATATAAATGCAGCCTGTGACGTTCAATTTTTGTGTTTAAAATCTGAACGTTATAAAATACAGGCTGAATGGGAAATATATTTTTCAAACACCTTAAACTCCTAAAAGGACCAATTTATACTAAAATTAACAAATTCCCCACTTTCACTCTTGTATCTTCTATTTTTAGAGATTCTTGGTACAACTTTATCGTACCCAGCGTCTCCGATAATGAATTTAACTGGGAATTGTCGGAGGGTTTGATACAGAAAGGAAACAAAAATGCTATTAAATTTCCCTACTATATAAAAGACAATTTTATTCAAAACTATAAGGATAGACTTGTGAAATTAGGTTATAAAACACTGGGCGACAATACATATATGCTTTTGGTAATGAAGAAAAAATTTGGTATTAATGGAGAAAATATTAAAGAGATTCAGGAAAAGCAAGCTGGCGCCTATATTAAAATAGCTCAATCCTGTTTCCCTGAATTTGAAACGGAAGAGCAAAATTGCAGGCGTTTTCTTAATCTTTCAAGAGCAAACACGAATAAAGACTTAACAATTTCTAATTTATCTTTAACAATAAATCGAAAAATTGCAGCTTTTGCATCACTTTATAGTTCAAAAAAACTAAATCTTGCGTATCTTCACAATGATGGAACAGCTGAAGAGTTTAGAAGAAAAGGATTCCATAAAATGCTAATTCAAAAAAGATGTAATATGGCTTTTGATTTTGGAATAAAAAATATATATGCAATTCTTGAAGAAGGAGGCGCTTCTTTTTATAGTTATTCTAAATTGGGTTTTAAACCCATAGCAAAATACACATTATTTTCTAAGTAAAAAAACCACTCCCGCTTCAAAAGATTCTTTCCTCTGCGCAATGTTCTATGCACTATGTGCTATCTATTGTAAAATACAGGCAGGATGAAGAGAGTAATAATAATTCATTGTTGGGAGGGATATCCCGAATACTGCTGGTATCAGCGAACAAAAAAAGAACTGGAGGCAAAAGGGTTCAAAGTAGATGTCCCACTAATGCCTAATACTGATAACCCCCAACTATCTGAATGGCTCCCCCATCTTAAAAAAATTATCGGAAAACCTGACGAAAACCTATATTTAATTGGGCATAGCTTGGGAAATCCTACAATCTTTCGCTACCTTGAAACACTTCGCGATACCGAAACAATAGGCGGTGCGGTTTTGGTTGCCGGATATTCGGACGACTTGGGTTTTAAGGAACTATCGAATTTTTTTAGAACTCCAATTAATTTCAAAAATATTAAAAAGCACTGCAAAAAATTTGTTGCAATTCATTCCGATAACGATCCCTACGTTTCATTATCTTACGGCGAAGAGATTAAAAATAAATTGGGTGCAGAACTTATAATCAAGCACAATATGGGACATTTTTCAGGAGCTATCGAAAGTGAAAAAAGCTGCACATCACTTCCTGACGTTGCAAAATCATTATTTAAAATCTCCAAAAATTCCGTCTTTAAACCGTTAAAGAAGATCAAGGCATAATTTCTATAAATCCAGCTTCGGAAAATTCGCATTAGCTTTGGTAATACATGCTATTTAACTTGTTACCTGTTACTTACTACAAAGTAGCAAGCTCTGCTTATCACTTTTCACTATTTAGAGTAAAATACAGGCAGGATGATAATTATTGCTATTACTACAAATCCCCTCTCCAAAAATTCTGTTAAAATAAGTTTATGAATCTGAACTTAAAAATCAACAAGCTAGTAGAATTGTTAGAATCCGAAGGAATCATTACTATAGATTTAAAACCGGTAACAATTGTCGGAAAGATAACAACAACAGCTCAACGACTTTTCCCGAAAGATAAAGATAAAGATTTTCTTCAAATTATTCAAGATACTTACATAAAAATACTTACAAAAAAAGGTATTCCACCCATTAAGGCACGACAAAGCTGGGTTGTTGCAAGCGGTGGAAATTTTGAAGGTTATATAAGAAATCACATAAACCTAGTATTAAATCCTGAAGGAATAGTTGCTATAAAAGGTGACCGATTAAAACAACTAGGTAAAAATTCTCAGAAAATTCAAGAACTAATCCGATTTTTAACTCTACCAGTAAAAAGGAGGTGTACACAAACAAGCGTCGACGTCTGGCCTGACAATGACATATTGATTTTAGGAAAAGTAAACAAGGAAACATGGAGAATTCTAGCCTCAATCAGTGCCAAAACTAGCAGCCATAGTCGCAATACAAGCGTACTCTTCTGGTCGCTTGCTGTAAGTTCTTTAGGAATTAAATATTTCCTAGCCACTCAAGATAGAGATAATCAATTTGTAAAGGAGTGTAACTCTGATAATGTAAATCAGGAGAGGAAATTATTTGAAGCCTATTGTGATCGGGTATTTACAACTAATCCTAATGCCAAGTATTGTTCTCAAGTAAAGTCATTAATCTTAAGAAATGACGGATCTTCGGAACTTACCGATGAAATTTTGGATTTAAAACGGCGAATAATCGGGAAAGAAAATGAAGCAAACTCAGTTTCTGTCTTGGATTTGGAAAAATATTAGTTCTTGCCATTAGTAACAAACTTATCAAGCCTCATTTGAGCAACTTTATTATATTCTTCAGAAATATCTATATGAATGAAGTGTCTTTTTGTTTTATTAGCGACTACTGCCACCGTCCCTGTCCCACCAAACATATCTAATATTGTATTACCTTTATATGAATAAAATTTTATTAGTCGATAAATTAATTCTTCGGGGAAAGGTGCAGGATGTCCATTTCGTCTTGTTTCGGGTTGAATTTTCCAAAATCCATCTGAAAAATTCATAAATTCCTCCTTATTTATGTCGGCATTTTTTGGATTGCCGTCCAATCGATCCTTTTCTTTTGTAAAGACAAGCACATATTCCCATGAAGGAACTATGTGAGGATTAGACGGACTTTTAAAACTACCCCATGCAGTTCGCTTAAGCATTGTTTGCTTATACCACAATATTTCTGCTCTAAACTTCATTCCAATTTTTCGCATTTGATTAGTAAAATCATGATGAATTGGCACGAAATTTTTTATACCTGTTGGCGCGATATTTAAGGCAAATCTTCCACCTGGAACTAGCACTCTTTTCGTTTCTCTCCACACCGTCTCAAGCCAGTCTAGGTATTGCTGATAATCCATTCGATCGTTGTGATTGTCGTAATTTTTACCCACATTATATGGTGGCGAAGTTATAGCAAGGTGAATACTGTTATCAGGAATTTGTGCCATTACTTCTAAAACATCGCCGGTAATAATTCTGTCTAATTCAAATTGTCTTTGTGTTGGAGTTTGAACTACCTCTGTAATTGATTTGGATCTGTCCTCATAATTCGGTAACACCCCCATGAACTTTCCTTGAATTATCAAATCTTTGACAATAATCGGCTTCATGCTGGAGTTGGCCGGTTGAAGCCTAAAGCCATTTTTCTCTTTGTAAATCTTTTTTAGAGTTGCTTCATTACCATTTATTAAGGCTACTACTTTTTGCCCATTCGTGGCGGTCTCTTGTCTGCGTATAATGACTGTATTTCCATCGTATATACCTTCATCAACCATGCTGTTTCCTTTTACCTTTAGTGCGTAATGAAGCCCACTTTTCGAAAGCATAACTTTTGGAACAGTAATCGGTTCTGGATTAGAAATGGCTTCGATTGGCTCGCCGGCGGCGATATAACCTAATAGAAAAATTTTTGATTTACTTGCCGAAGGCGAGATGCCTCGCCAAGTGTTGCCTTCTTTATTAAGAAAGCCTTTCTCTTTAAGGGTTTCTACAAACTGAAAAATTGTAGTAGTCGATTTTTTGAACTTATTTGCGATTTCCGCTAACGATGGAGCATATCCTTCTTTATCATAAAAGGACGTTATGAAGTCGAAAATCTTTTTCTGTTTGGGGGTAAGGTTGACAGATTTCATAGTAATTGACACGGACAGGTTAATATACTAAAATTTTACGAACATTTTTAGGGTGTTGTCAATAGGCATTTGGAGGTGAAAACAAAAATGACAAAATCTAAACACAATCAAGTTGCTGAGAAAATAGCAAGAAAGCTGGGATCTGAATACAAATCAGACAAGGGAATTGATGTTGTAACAGCAAGGCAGGCGGTAGAAATCGAAGTCAAAAAGAGCACTTTAAATCAAGGGCTTAATCAGGTTCTTCGCTCAGATAAGGCAAGGTACCTAGCAGTTACACCGGATATTGTTCAAGAAGCATTAAAAATTGCGCAAGGTAGTGGAGTGGGTGTCATGTCTTCTTCTGGACGAATTGTAAAGAGGGCTGGAAGAAAAAGAAAAGTATGAAGCTTAATAAAATAATGTTTCAATGCGAAAAACAAATCGACCAATTAGTTTATAAACTCTACGGCCTCACGCCGGAGGAAATTGAAATTGTGGAGAATAGTTGACCCGTTACTTTTGTAAATAAGGTAAATATTAAGCTGTCTGCACTATATGGAAATAAGTGATTTGGTTGATAGTAAAATTAGAGCATTCAGTTTTAAAATTGAAGCAGCTGTATATCATAAGCATAAAATGCAGTTAATACTTAGTGGCCATGAGGACAAATTCCTTGCAGTTGCTAAAGACGCAACATTTCCTGCACCAAAAAAGATTCGCCCTTTTTTCTTCCACTACGATGCATTTTTGTTTGAGCTAGTTTCCTGTTTCGATATAATCTTACATATTGTTAGAATCAAAAATTCTTTACCTTTGAAGGAAGAAGAAACAAGTTGGAATAAAAAATTTAAATGGCTGTTACAACAAAATAATAGAAAGGCATATGAATTGTTAGAAAAAAAATGGAATGAGTGGTGGTTTGAAGATTTGAGGAATGCAAGGAATTATATCACTCACAACGATAGGCTATCATTAGGTATTGAAGTTAGAAATAATGGGGATAATTTATTCTTTTTTGCTTTACCCAAAATGCACGAAAGAAGGGAGATATTCGAACATTGCACTATTTGGATAAAAGAGATGAGGTTTTTTGATACCTTCTTCCGACTTTGACCCTAAAAATTTTCGGTGTACTATTAGTTAGTGTTAATAAAAAAGAAAATTTTTTATTTCTCTTACGTGTTAATAACTCTTCTTATTCTTCTCTTGATTAACAAACCTATTTTAGCAGCTCCCGTAAATAATCCAATTTTAAATCATTAAATCATTCCAGGAATGTAAATCATTCCAGGAATGCACTAGGTTGACCACGGAACCATTCGATTCGTGGCAGGCACACCTGGATATTTCTCTCCTCCTTCGCTAAAGCTTCGTAGGACTACGCAAATTTGACCTTCCTTCATTAAAATTACGGAATGGCGCCCCAAGTATTTGATTTTTTGTGACCCTTAATTTATATTGAGTGAGTGAAAAAGAATTTTTTAATTTCCTTTATTGCAGTTACATTAATCCTCTCATCCTTTTTACTTTTAAATAAAAACATCTTCGCTGCTCCAAATACGAATCCAATTTTTGCAACAATTGCCTATGTTCATGAAAAAATTGACGAATTATTTAATCAACTCGGCCCCCGAATACAGCAAAACGAAAGCGATATTGGATTTCTTAGGGATTTAGCTGGCCGAAACGAATTAAAAATATTTGAACTCGAAGGGAGAATTGAATTTTTGGAATCTTTATTAACTCCGACTCCCACCCCAATATCTGACCCTTTGCAAATAGTTTTTGCTGAAAATCGTCCAGCTTCTTTTGAAACGGATTTTATTCCGATTTCTGATGGATACAAATCAATGACTTTCAATGTTTCTACGACTGATTTTTTGATAAATTGGGCTCCAGCAATAGAAATTGATGGAATATCTTATGAACAACACCGTTTCCGCTGTTCCGGAGTTTTGGTTTGTCCTGAAGTAACGATTCCTATATTAAGCGATGCTTATCAATTCAGGACCGGCACTTCCGGTGGAAATATAACCGCGATAGCGACATTAAACACCGAACCGAACTCGCAGGTGTTGATATTAGGAAAAAAGGTAAACTATCCGTTCATCTCGATTCCTTTCAGTACAGACGGGTTTTCCTCAATTCTTATAACCGCCGGAGGAGGAGATAATCCCCAAAACTTAGCAGGTATTTCACTTCAAAGATTTGAAGGAGAAAGTTGGGTTGAAAAAGAACACCTAAATTGTGACGGAGGAGCAGAGTGTCCGCTTCAAGAACTACCAGTCTTGGGAGGAGAATATCGCGTTGTTTTACAGGGTTCTGGCACAGGAGCGGTCTTAGGCGCACTAATACGAAAATAACATAACTCTTTAAATTTGACCCTAGGTTTTGATTAGTATTCCGAAATATCTATAAAATCTGTGATTTTGATAAAATAACTCTATGGACGAAAGCGGCTTAGAAACCAAAGAGATAAATATTTTAGAAATCCCCTCTAGACCGATTCTCGATTTCGAAGAAATAGCTAAACAAAATCCTAAAATTGGTGATGAGGTAAAGTTTGTCAGGCGAATGAAATTATGTTTAGGGGAAAATATGATATTTCCGAAAGCCTTTCCGAGTATTATAGATTTTACAAAGGCAAGGGCTCAGGGTTTCGCAATAATAGGACGAGAAACCGAAGACGATTTGTTGTCTTTACCTGCTGAAATGCACGACGGTAACCAATACAAGCTTTATCCCGAATTAAGAAAACCTGTTGAAAAGATAATCTTCGAGTATCAAAGGATGAGATTACTGTACGGTCTTGACCTAATGCGGATAGAAGGACGAGGCTGGAGTATAGGTTTTAAAAGAAAGATGGAGAACCTTTTCAGTCCCCCCGCAGGAGAGTATGAGAAATCTCTATTAGAAGAAGAGCTAAGACAGCGTATCGACACTGATTCTCAACCTAGCGAGACTCATATTGTTAAAGGGGGGAAAGTTGCGTAGTCGAATAAATCAGGTTTTCTCCAAATTTGACCCCAGTAAATCATTAAATCATTCCAGGAATGCACTAGTCATTAAATCATTCCAGGAATGCACTAGGTAGACCACGGAACCATTCGATTCGTGGCAGGCACACCTGGATATTTCTCTCCTCCTTCGCAAAAGTTTCCTCCTTCGCTCATTGAGCTTCGGATGACAAGTCGGAAGGGCAGGCAAATTTGACCCCAGAATTTACCCGAAGTATAATTCCACAAATGATTGCGGAGAGCTCCATAGGACAAAGTGAGAGCTTTATAAAAAGTAAGGAAGTGTTTGTCCAATTAAAGGTGATTTAGATACTTTCTTAGAAGGATTGGAGAAACCGGTGAAAGATGGACAAAATACCAAAGAAGTCAAATTAACAGGCATGGAGAGGATTGCTTTGTCGCCTTATTACCTGAAAGCATAGAAACTGACTACCGTTTTTTAACAATGGCAGTTAACAAGTTACTAAGAAGTGGTTTAACCACCAAGGAAGATCTAATAACTTCTGGCCTTGAGAAACTAAGTGATTCACATGGATTTTTAGGCAAAAAAACAAAAGACTTAGCTTCTCGTCTTCAGAATTTAGCAATTGCAGAGCAGTATTTGGAATGGAATTCTTATAATAGGTAATATTCCCAATTATTAATACATGACTATAGAAGGAGAACTAAAAAACAATAAAACTTTTTGGAATATTTCTATGAGTACACCTTGGGGTGTAATATCAACCTTAGAAGATGCGTATATCGGTGAACAAATTGCAACTGAGCCTGTTAATGAAGATAAAATGGCAGTAGCTAATGAGAGATTTGGAAAATACTGGGAAAATTTGCCAGAACTGGATCGTAAAGTTGCGGGACAAAAAGACACGTGGTTAAAGCTGTGGGATAAGGATGAGAGAATGTATGGAAAAGAATCATTAAGAACTCTCTTTCCTAGGATTATAGATAGAGATGTCAGGATAATAACCAGGGCTTTGCATGCTTTAGCATTCCATGGAAAAATAGAAACCAGATCGCAATTGATAGATAAAAGCAACGATCAGTTATTAGGAATCAAGAATATCGGCACTAAGTCTATGGAAATGATAATTCATCTTAAAGATCTGATTTCTGCACAAAGAAATTCCATTTCGGGATTGGAATAATTTTCACTCTATGATTTTTCCCCAAATCTGACCCCGTTGTTTGATATGGCAAAATGTATGGTAATATGGTAATATATTATGAGTACATCCTTTGAGTGGGATGAGAATAAAAATAGAGAAAATCTAAATAAGCATGGTGTTGATTTTGAAACCGCTCAATATGCTTTTCTAGACGAAAGACGTGTAATTGCCAAAGATTTAGTACACAGTAAGGCAGAGAAACGATATTATTGTTTCGGCAAAGTAAAAGGAGGTGTAATAACTGTCCGGTTTGCCCATCGGGATAATTGTATCCGGATAATCGGAGCGGGTTATTGGAAAAAGGGCAGAAAAATATATGAAAAAGAAAATAAAATATTTTAACGAGCCTGTTGAGGCAAAGGTAATTAGTGATTCTTTACCCAGCCCGGAAGAGTTGGTTTTAAAAGAAAAGAAAACTAAAGTTACACTAACTCTTAGCGAAAAAAGTCTCAGATTCTTTAAAGACAGTGCCAAGAAACAGGGAGCATCTTATCAAGCCATGATCAGAAGGCTTATTGATTATTACGTAGCGAATCAAATTTAAAACACTTATATCTGGGGATTTTTCTTTCCTGCAAAGTGCGCAAATTTGACCTCACTTTTTAGTAGCTTGTATATCGTATTTAGTATTTAGAGAAAGCTAATTTTGCGTTGACAGGATATTTTTCATAGAGTTAAATAAGAGTATGGACGAAGTCAAGAAAATGTTCCGAACGATCGTTAATGGTCAAAGCGCCATGAAGCAAGAATTGTTAAGTAAAATTGATGGTGTTGATAAAAAAGTTGGCGATCCTGAGCAAAAAGTAGATAAAGGATTTAGAGATGTTAACAAGCGATTGGACACAATAGGAAAATCCGTTGCTACCTAGAGGACGATGCTCCAACCATAAAGGAGTTTGACAAGCTTGAGGCAAGAGTTAGAAAGTTAGAAACCCGAGCAATAAAGAATTAATTTCTTCATATTTGACCCGTTATTAAAATTGAGGTTTAACTAAGACCATGCACATAAATTTATTTTAAATTTACAACCAGAGAGTTGTCGTATATCACAGGAAAGTCATATAGAGATAAATACTCAATATATTTGGTACTGTTTTTACCTAATTCCGGGTGTTCAAAAAAGACTCCTTCAACTTTATCTTTATATACATAAAATTGCTTTTGGCCATTGAGCATAACTTTAGCGTAAATTGGCGCACCATCACAACTTTTAACGTCTTTACCTACAAGTGATGTATTAAATACCTTTGTTTCGTTAGCCGTAAAATTATTTGCCGTCTTACGTCTTGAACCATCCGAGAATTCATACTTATCGTTGGATTGCTCTGCGTATGCCCTTATTTCGTAGGACCCTGCATCTCGTACAGTTATAGAAAAGGTTAGATCTAAGTTGCTAGAAATAATTCCGGAAACGCTTTTCACACTTTCATTACATCTATATTTGCCTGTAAATCCAGAGATTTTGAATTTGTTCCCGGCCTTTATGGCGTAAGATTTGTCTACGATGGCCGAATAAATTCTTAGGGCAACCATGATTATTACGGCCTCTAGTGCGACTACAAAAAGAAGTGATACTGCTGTTGGTATATAAGCTAAGACAATTTTCCCCGATGTTACTTTGTGTTGTTCAATTGCCTTTTTTCTAGTTAAGCTGGTTGCAATACTAAATTGGATATTAAATAGAAGTGCTAAGAAGATAATTCCTAAGATAGGAAGTAATACTATTACGTCCGTTGCACCCCTAAAAATAAGAAGAGGGGACAATGTTAACAAGAAGACTACAATTAATACGATTATATGGCTAGTGAGGGACCAAGTGCGCATGTAATTTAAGTATACTTTGTACCCTCCGTATTAACAAACAATACTAAGTCCCTTTGGGGGGTGAAGTAGTAAATTCTACATTAATCCTTAATCCGATATGGTTTAGCTTGGTATATCAGGTTTCTCCAAATTTGACACTTAGACGTGACTAAGTGCAATAAATCATTCCAGGAATGATATAGGTAGACGTACCTGGAAAAATTAGCAAATTTGACCCCGTATTCTGATTGACAGTGCAGGTTTCATGAAGTTTAATTGTAATATGACTTTAACTAAAAACGACCTTTCACAAATTGATCAAAGGTTAGAGAACCAAAAAGAAGATATATATATATCATTCCAGGAATGCACTAGGTTGACACACCGGGATTTTTCTCTCCTCCTTCGCTAAAGCTTCGTAGGACTACGCAAATTTGACCCGGGAATTAGGTATTGGTAGCTAGTAGATAGGGATGTGGAATAAGAAGATTAGTTAATTAGTGGTTGGAGATTGGGATTTTATAGTATTACTCACCTTTCAGAAAGTCGTTAAATTCATCTGGGAGTTCTTCATCCGTCACATGGTCTTTATAAAACCTATAAACTCTTTTTGCTCTTTCGGTAAGATCATCGACATCTTGCAATTCTTGTTATAATTCTTCGAATTGCTCTCTACTGATTCCGGATTCTTCCAGAGGCCCAAATAATTTGTACATCTTATTACTTGCTGCATCTGCAAAACTATCCAAAATATTTCTCAATTTGTTTTTAGCTTCTTCAGAATTTCCAGGAATTTCTCCAGTCATACATGAATTATATTATTATTTGGGTGTTCCTCCAAATTTGACCCCGCGGTATTTTATAATTATTTGAAGTTAACTTGTAAGTTAGTGTCTATAAATCACTCCAGGAATGAACTAGAATTACTTTTAAACACTCCAGGAATGATATAGGTAGACCACAGTACCATTCGGTACGTGGCAGGCACACCTGGAAAAATTAGCAAATTTGACCCTATGTTTTGATTAGTATTCCGAAATATCTATAAAATCTGTGATTTTGATAAAATAACTCTATGGACGAAAGCGGCTTAGAAACCAAAGAGATAAATATTTTAGAAAT
>Ga0209210_1000262_pt1 | contig 59579 bp, 87 predicted proteins | sample RifGroA1_FD_183991 | JGI IMG/M metagenome (GOLD analysis project Ga0209210, IMG submission 183991) | Contaminated groundwater microbial communities from Rifle, Colorado, USA - Rifle Groundwater A1 (SPAdes) (version 2) | ecosystem: Environmental > Aquatic > Deep subsurface > Groundwater >...
TGGTAGTAAGTTATTATGAAAAAAATTAAGAAAGTTAGTGTGACGGTTAGGAAAGTAGTAGTGCATGCTAGAACTAATTACAGAAATAATGTTAATAAGTATGATTACACAAATTTTTTAGCTGCAATAGTTCTTATATGGACTTCGGTGTATATTGTTAAGAATATTAATATAATTACATTATTGTTTTTATTATTCTTTATAGGATCACTAATTTACTTATTATTTAACTGGGGTCTTATAAATGAATAAAAAATTTATTGGAGGAGAGAATTATGTTTAGCGAAAAAACCGAGAGAATAATTGAATTTGTTAGGGAGAGCGAGAATCCAGTTACTAAGAGAGAAATAATGAACGGAACAGAGTTACAACTTGGCAGTATTGATTCTATTCTTTTAAGACTTTTTAAGAAAAAGATATTACTTAGAGAATATAAATTAAATAACCATATGATAGAAATATATTATTATTCATATAATAAAAAATATAAGATAGAAAAGATGCGGAGTATAAAATTATAAAAAGATATTATTATTCATATAATAAAAAATATAAGATAGAAAAGATGCGGAGTATAAAATTATAAAAAGATAATTTGATTAAAGGTTTTAATCACTTATTTAGTATACATTTTTGTATACTATTAAAGAAAGGTTTATATACTAGTTATATATTATAACTATAATAACATGTTACATATGTAACTAATATAACATCGATTAAACCTTATATCATATGTTTATGTTAAAATTTATAAGTAAGATAACATAAACATATAAACTTATGTATAGAGAAAAGTAACATGTTATAATATAGTATATTATATAACATTGAATATAAAAAAATAAATTTTAAAAGATGGAGAAAATGAGGTTCGAATTAACCGAGAAAGAAATAAATGAATTAATAGGTTTGCTTAGTACTTTAGGATATGAAGAATATGATGATTCTTGGAAAAATTTAAGACGTATTAGAAACAAATTGGAGAAGCAATTGTTAGAATAACACTTTGGTAATGTAAAAATGTGGATTGCGGCTAAAAGCGGGTGAAAGCATGATTAAAAGGGAACGAAAGATGATATTAGAAAAATATTATGATGAAAATAATGTTGAAAACAATGAGTTAGACGAATTTTCAAGCAATATTTCTTGGCTTAGAACGGCATCATTTACTTTATTAATTATATTTAGTACATTAATAATATTACATCTTATTAGTTTATATAATTTAGCTAATAGTAATGATTTACTTTTATCAAGTGATGATAGAATTAAGGCTTTCGCATATTGTAATCATGATGCCATAGATCTTATTAGCCATGGAAAATATGCTAATCCTAGAGATTGTAATAATATTTTAAAAGCAAGAGATATTCCAATACTATTAGATAAAATGAAATCCGATAATTTAAGATTTATCAGTATTAATACTAGTGAACTTGAAAATCGATATTATCAATATTTAAGAACTGATATGATAGTAAAAGTATACTATGGAGATGATTATTATGATTAAAAAATATTTAGTAAGATATTTAATATTAATTCATAGTAATACTAGAAACATTGAAGAATATTATTTTTGTAATAAAAGAGAAATGTTAGAGTTTGCAAATGATAATTTAAGAAATAAGTCTGTCAATATTATTAAATTTAAGTTAATTGGTGAAAAAATAGGGTGATGTTAATTTTAGATATACAATTTAAGAAAAAACTAATATTTTTCATAGTAACTTTTATTTTAGCTGTTATAATAATAATGTTTATATTTATTATTATTCATGGTGATTATGTATGGTTGATTTAATAAATTATTATTCGCAACACTTGAAAAATATTAATGAGCTACCAGATCACATTAGTTTTAATAATAAGGAAAGACTTAAGAATGTTATCATTGATTATTATAAAAGTAAGAAGAGTTCTAGGTATAATGATAAACTTATGGAAAGAGACTTATTATATGTGGAATTGTCTTGGAATACTGGGGGAAGAGTGGGAGATGTTTGTAATTTTAAGCCAAGTAATATTAATTATATGGAAAAATTGTTGAAGTTTACAATGCAAAAGACGAACAAGGAATTAATAATACCTTTAGATTCGACATTACTTTTAGACATTCAAAATTATTGTCTTAAATATAATATTAGTAATGATGATGAAATAATTGGCTTTACAACAATGCATGCTTGGAGAAACATTAAAAAGTTTGGTAGAATGATTAGTCTAGAACTTAAGCCGCACATGTTTCGGCATGGAATAGCCATTCATTTAATGAACAAGGGCACTCCAATACCTTATATTACAGCGTTATTGGGTCATAGTAGTCCATATATTACTATGAGTATGTATCTTAAAGTGACTCCTGATATGATGAGAAAGCTTCTTCCTCTTATTAGTGGTGATCTTAATTCATGATATTAAAAATTATATAAAGTTAAGAACACTAATAAAATATGATAAAATTGATAAAATAAACTATATAATAGTAACATAATTTTATTACCATGTAGTGATAACAATCCAAGTATATAAATTTATCTAGAAAGATTTATAAACTAGTATATAAATGAGACTTATTTATAAACCGTGTTTATATACTATATTTTATATGAAAAATGTTACTTTTTCATAGTAAAAGAATATATTTATATATAAGTAATGTTTTATATCATTAAGGCGCATGAGAAGGTTCTAATCTCACGATTATGGCTTTCATCTTTGACCAAAAGGCATGCGCTTTAATGATAATAAGTTAATGATAATAAGTGCGTCACCGCCCGGATTTGAACCGGGATCTCGAGCTTAGTGGGCACGTATCTTATCCATTAGACGACGGTGACAATAAGATTGTGGTGTGTGACGGACGGGATTTGAACCCGCAAATCTCAGTTGGGAAGCCGAGCGGTTTACTTAAGCCTACTGTCACACTATCACACTTTCGTCATCATAATACAGTCGGCTAAATAATAAAATAATATGATGTGACTCAAAGATATGTCAACATCTTAATTTAATAGTCACATCATATTATTTTTTTTAGAAATTAAGAAAATATTTAAGAACAAAATATAATATTATATTAAGTATAACGAATATGCTAATAAATAATAAAAATCTTAACAATAAATTAATAGTGAATAAGAAGGCAATCATTGAAATAAGTAATAAAAGCATTATAATAATATAATATTTAAGCGTTAATTTGTATTCTTTATTAAATACTATAATTTTATAAGAATCAAAGATTTTACTGGTTGCTAAGTCTTTAAAATCATACAATTTCTTGGTCAATATTATATTAATACTTTCATTACTTTTTATCTTCTTATAATATATTGGTATTTTAGCAGTACAATTATTGCTTTTAAGCACTAAATAATTAGTTTTCATATCAGTTATCGAATCATTATTTAAATTTATTTCGATGTACTTATAATCGTTAGTATACACCCAGAACTCGGTCTCGCTAAGACTAAGATATTGTTTCATTGATTCTAAACCATCAATTTCTTCAATTGTAGTGTTAAAATGAGAATCATAAGTTTCATTATTAAAAATTGTAAGTGTATTAATTAAAGTTTCTTCATTAAACACTAATTCTTTATCAATGTTATAATTGCATAATGATAGAGTTGATATAGAAGTCCCTAAGAACATAATTAGTGATATAATGTATAGTTTATTCATTATCTTTATTCCTCTTAAGAATATATAATAGTATAAGTAATGATAAAATTATTATGATAATTATTATTATAGTCCAATAATTATATTTAGTCTCACTAGATACTATGAAACTATCATATACGGTAATATCTGGTGAATCAACGCTTTGGTATAATGCAAAGAACTTCCATTCTCCAAATTCAGTATTTAACGGTAATCTTATAGTTTTTGTAAGAGTAGTTCTACCTACTGGAACTTGATAAAATACCTCTTTAGATTCTCCGAACTTTTTTCCACTTGGAGATAACAGATAATAATATAATATTGTGTCTTTATCAGCAATATCTCCGGTGTTTTTTATAATTATGCGAGCGGTTACTTCATCACGGTTAACTTTGATAATATTAAATAGTCCTGCCGTAGTTAACACATTATATTCGTTTTTTAACGTTTCAATAATAACATCATAATATATTATATCATTCACTTTTTCGCCTCCGCCCCTAATTTCTAAGAATATTAGAGGAATAGATTGTATATTATATTCTAGTGCGTTATAGAATCCGTAGCGTATTTCATCATGTATGAGATTAGAAGTGTTACTTTGAACTACTTGACCGATAGCATAGTATATTGTATCATTAATTAATATTATTTTATCTCCGCCTCCGGGATACACTTCTCTTATACTAGAGTTATCTATGGTGCTAGTTATATTTTCTCCTAGTACACTAAGAACATTAAAAAATAATAACAATAGTATAATATATGTTATTTTTTGGTTCATTAAAGAATCACCAAGTTTTCCTTGAATGTTGTTCTTTGCATCGCTTCCTCCGTCGATGTTTACTTAAATCCGTCGTGAACACGCCACACACAGCACACACGCCCTGACTCATACGCGCACCGTCCCCTCCTCAACATCTAGTTTTTCAATAGCATAAATCACCAGTCCAGTTAAAAACATTATGAAAGATCCTACCCTAAAAAAGATTGGTGGATCAGCCAGTATAGGAAGCACAAGACCTAAAAATCCAATCACCATACCACCAAATCCAGCAATAGCCAACCAATTCATCGATACAACCCCCAATTAAGGACAGGAGTTGTTGGTTCTAAACTAGCTAAGGCAGCATATGTGCTGAAATGCGTGATTTCCGCAGTTAACCTATTATTCACCGTGTCTACTATCGTATCAATGGGCGTAGCCACTCTACTACTCGGATCATACAGGCTGATCTTCAAACTCTCCTCAACCAATCCTTCAATATCAGCATCCCGATACGGCATTGTGAGAATTGCTGGAGCACCTAAGAATTGTGTTCCTTCAGGATAAAAATTTCTTAACAAAATAACTTTATCACCCTCATAATTGGAAGCGTCGCTAATCGGGTTCAATGGAGTCCGTATGCTAATCACCTGCTCCGCACTTACCGGATATTGTATTGTGCCTTGAGGCTCTAATGTAATTCCTGACGGATCACGCACATTCACATCCGCACCAATCGTTCCCGTACTCGCCGCAAGTAACGAGAAGAATCCTTGATTACTCTTCGGAATATTATACGGGTTGAAGTCTGAAGCGAACACCATCCTCGTACCACTTCTGTCTAACGTCGCATACGGTTGTTCACCAACGAACGGAATTCTCAACAGGATAGCGTCCATATCTTCAGGATCACTACTTTGATGATGTACGATAAATGGCAGGAAAATGTCAAAGTCTGTTGTTGAAAAATCACCACTACCAATTACATAAGTATGAGATAAGTCAACCGTTTGTAAACCAACATTCCCATATGATCCAATGCCTGATGGAATATTTTTTGTAGAAACACTACTTTGCCGAACCCTCCTAGGCTGGTCTACATAAATGTTTGTGATGGGGGTGGTTATTCCTTGAATAATGTCCCCTAAGCCCCGGGCATAATATGTAATAAGATTACTTCCAATTTTAAGACCAAAAACGAAGTTGTCCTCGTTAACGCTTGCTCTAGGATAATCCTCAGTACCGCCAACTCCTCCAGACCCGTCAAAATTAACGATAAGCCTAGCACTCCCAGTGATATTTCCAGAATCATCAATAGGATACGAATTAATTCCCCTGGCAGTTCCAATCTGTTGACTAATAAGTAAGTAAGGTTGTTGACCTATCCAAGTTACTTCAGGATTAAACATTAAACTTCCGGAATTGTTGTCTTGTATCACCTCAACTTTTTGAGATGCAACGCCCACACCATACAAGTCGCCGTTTGAGGCGAATAGTACTCGCGAATCATCGGGGCTGAAAACGACTTGATTAAAATTGAAAGGTGTTTGTAAATCACCAACCGCCGTTAGCATAATCTCATTTGTATCTCCAAGATGAGCTACTGCAATTCGTGGATTAGCAAAATCGGTCTCAGCACGAATATATGCTATCGTATTACCCTCCCCATTATCAAACGCTGCCATGATACGATGATACGAATCATCCTGAGCAACCACTTCCTCAATATTATTAACGTCATATGCGTGACTTGATCCATTATAGTACTCTACACCGTCATTAAAACCGTTCCCGTTAGAATCCCAAATGAGTGGGTTCGTTCCAATCACTGCCTCAGCACTTGCGTCAAGTCCATCTAAGTCAGCATCAGTATTCACTGTATACTGTGCCTTTGCTGATGTTACTAATCCTAAACCTAAACCGATTACTGCTGCAATACTCTTAATTTTTTTCATGTTTTCTCCTCCTTCCTAAGTGATGTAATGAATGAACGATATTTAACCTTATGCTTAATTAAGCGTGGACGAATAATACAACGCAAAGTTTCCTGAGCAAGAATCTGCCGCACAGAACGTTCCGCTGACCGCACAGAACTTGCCTGAATTTCGCACTCAAAACTTTGCTGCTCATTCCACCTAACAACATACAATTGTTTCATAATTTTCAACTCAACGCTACGAATACTTGAATCGTGCACTCCTGCTCGTCGCAGAAGTCAAACGCTTTACCCACAACAGTTCCATCTTTTGGCTCATTATTCTTCATCGCATACCCTGGAGTTTTACTACTCACAAGCAAATCACCCGGAGCAACATTGCCATTCTCATTAGACACTTTTGCATAAACAACACCGGCAACAGCGAGTGGATACTCTCCCTCACCCATGTTCAACACGCTCGTGTTGCTTATGAACCCTACAGAATATTGACTATTCGCTTCTGAACAGCGTGTTACACTCCTTGCTATTCCCTTATTAATGCACACGAGATCACCAGGCAGAAGTTCATTTCTCTTCGTCATGTTCGCTTCAATCACGCACTTGAATTGGTCATCACAAATCGTGTTTTCAACAGCACTCATGCTTACCATTTCTGCAATGTCCGCGATACCATACGCTCCAAACCAAGCTTGACCATCCACTTCTAAATCATCACTGATGTACACGTCATCCCCGTTAGTAATATCCACCGTATCCTTCGTTCCATTACCGAACGTGCTAAATCCCGTACTCTGCGTAGCACCCGCGGCAGTATTATAATTGCCTACGATGATATTCCCTTGAACTTGCAAACTACCATTCGGTTGTGTGTTCAAAACACCCACCTTATTCAACCCGGCATTAACGTACAACGTGTTCGTGTCAAAAGTAACGCCGCCAGAATTGTTAATAGTTGTTGTTCTAATCCACCGAGTGCATATTTTATCTAAGCCACTTCCTGTATGAAAAACTCCAGTTGTTGAGTTGTAACAAACAAAGTTTTGTTGATCGGCTACTGTTGGGGAGAATGCATCAATTTCCAAGCCAGCACCGATGAAAAGTTGCCCAGCAGTAAGCACGACGTCGGGAGTGGGAGGTACTAAGTTGGTTATTGCTAATCCGCCATATATTGCAGTGTTCCCGGAAATACCAAAATTGACATTCATTACGTCAGCTGCAAGCGTACTGCCAATAGAGACTTGGTTATTACCCGCATCAACATAGAATGTGCTCGTGTCTATCGTGAGTCCTCCGGTTACATTCACGCTGCTTGAAGTCCCATTATACACGAATCCACTGCCGAACGCCACATCTCCAGAGTTCACTTTGAAGCTTAATCCGGGTTGTGTCGTTCCAACACCCACGCGATTATTTCCAGAATCAACGTACAACGTGCCAGAATCCACCGTTAATGCCCCGGAGACATTGAGGGCTTGAGTGACATTCACTAATCCTGAGCCCTGGATGGTCATGCGCTCTTGGTTTCCCTTCGTTACAAAATGTATTGAAGAAGCATCATTATTATACGTCGTCTTCAAATACGCATCCCCAACGGCGCTGTTATAATCAATAATAAATCCCTCAGTACCAATACCCGTACCCCCATCCGTGAGAATTAAAGAAGCGTTCAAAGCACTATTCGAGCTATCAACTGTGATATTCGCGCCAACAGAATTTCTGACATGAAGACTGCCTAGTGGCTGCGTCAAACCCACACCTACACGGTTCTTTCCCGCATCCACATAAAATGTTCCAGCATCAACAGTTACTCCACCAGTGATGTTCAAGCCTTTACTCGTGCCATTATACGTGAATCCTGTGTCAAACTGTACATCTCCACTACTCACTTTTAAAGAAAGACCGGGCTGCGTCGTTCCAAAACCGACATGATTCTTGCCAGCATTGACATAGAGTGTTCCAGAATCCACGTCCAAACCTCCACTGACGTTTAAGCTGCGGTCTATCAACACACCCCTGCCAGCGATAAAATATCCTGAGTATCCCGTGCTCGAAGTTCCACTCACTCCATAACTGCTCGTGCCACTTCCCAACACTCCAACCACTCCTGAAAAATACCCGCCATACGATCCTGTTGAAGTTCCATACACGCCAGCATTATTCGTTGAAACTCCTTGAACACCATAAAGATTTGTAGAACCACCATACACGCCAGCGCCAACACCCCAAGAGTATGGAGCATCACCAAACTCGTATAACACGCCCATCACGCCATACCCCGTGCCTGCAGCCTCAACATTATTACTCGCATTGCCCAAAACGCCAATCGTCAACTGATCACCATTAATCGCGCCATAATCAAGAACGCCCTTGCCATAAATTCCAATATTACGAACAGCATAATCATAACTTTGGCTTTCAGCGTAGAGCGTCATCTGATTTAAGGGATCTGCCCTCTGATCCGCAACAAGATTAACAGATCCCCCGTCCAAACTCGTAATGCCAATTCGCGTAACATTCAAAGTGCTCGGAATAAAATCAGTACTATTCTGCACCGCCTTAGAAGGAATGCTCCCATTCAAGCTGATTATGCGAGCGTTAAAATTAGTGATGTTCAACTTATGCTTTTCAACAGTCACGTTCAAATTCGTCACGTTACCCACAATTCCAGAATCATCATATGACGTACCTGAACTAACGCTCACATACTTTCGCAAGTAGAGTTTCACTTGCCTAAAATTCGGATCAACCGCACCGTTCCCATCATCCCCCCATATCGTGAATAACGCATCGCCTGAACACTGCGTTTTATTAATAGGATTCCACTGCCCACGTCGAACTCCGGTTGGATTTATTCGTGTGAAACCCCATTCTTCCTTGCTAATATTCTTCCACGTTGTTCCATTATTCGACGAGCACAGGAACCAAATCCTTGAGTTTGCCGAAATTCCAGCAACACTCACATCAACAAGCCAACTGAACTCATCATAATCAGTCACGTTAAAAAATTGTCTTTGAAACGCATTACTTCCAAATTCAGTGCTGCCTGTTGGCATATTCACCCACACATTACCTGCCGCTCCTGCGGCTACGAAGTCAAGCGTGTTAATAACACTGAAGTTAGACACTCCACTCCCACCACCACCCCCGCCAGTATCATCCACTCCGCAAACGAAAACTCCAGCACCATTCGTTTCCAGATTCCCATTCAAGCACTCATCCCATATATACTCATTAGAATCAACGGATACGAGAACTGCTGCGGAAGCGTTGCGTATTCCCTGAGCCGCGCTGAGATTAACCGCTTGAATACGAGCGTTGTGCTCTGAACTGTTCAGTTTTAAAACCGCAACCGTCTGATTCACCTGCGTCAAGTTATGCTTTAAGATCGTGACGTTACCAGTCACTCCCGCGTCATCATAAGCCGTGTTCAAGTCCGTGCAGTAGTCCGAATCAGAACCTCCATCTATGAGGTTGCAGTTGATGTTCCCATTAGTGAGGTTTAAGTCTCCTGTGATGTTTACGCTTCCCCGAATCTCAGCCCCGCCCGTTCCTATGTCAATGCTGAAAAAAGTAAACGTATCATTACCAATAAGATACACATTTGTCGCGTTAGGAATTATGGAGCCACCAGCAACTTGCGTAATCACCGCCGTCGTATTCCCTGTTAAGAATAAGTTTTGCATATAACAATTCCCATCCGCATCACACTGACTCCCACCGCTTGCAAACCCTCCCGCGACCTTCCACCAGTCTAGCAAAGCTGCACTGTTATTCTTAATCCCCGCATTTGCCGTAATGTTCACTACACGAATAAGAGCTGTGTGCTCGGTAACGTTCACTTTCAAAAACTCAACAGTCTGATTCACTTGCGTAAGATTATGCTCAATAATAATAAGCCGTGCTTGCTGCCCTTCAACCGTATCATTCAATCCTGTAATGTCATTAAGCAAGATCGTAATGTTTCCCAAGAAACCCTGAGTACCGTTCAACTCATCAAAATTAAGATAACGACTCGTAAATTGGCTTCCATCAGCAACAAACACTTTACGATCATCATAGGTTAACGCATCGTCCACATCAGTAAGTGGAGGTAATGAAGTCACCCCACCCGTACCCCCTCCAAGACTATATTCCGTACCGATATTGCTTAAAAAATAAGGAAGAACCTCTCCACTCCCATCATCACGACAGTAAAAAACACCAGTATCACCAACCGGCGTTGGAGGAACTGAACTGTTAAAACATTGAAGATAACCACGATTAGCCAAACTCAAATTACCCGTGACATTCACGTCCCTTAAAAAAACATTCGTGTCATTCTGCACCGTACTAATATTTAAATCAATAATACGCTCATTAAAATTAGAAATATTCAATTTATGCGCTTCAACCGTCTGATTCAGCTGCGTAGCATTATGATTTAAAATACTAACCTCGCTTCTTAGACCACTAATATTAGTATTTAAATTATTTATGCTAATATTATTTATAGAATTCACTCTTAAAATGTTAAAGTTTTGAATATCAAGATCGCTTCTAAGACTAAGATTTTTAGCGACTTCGCTCACGAAACTGTTAAATACGTAACTAGAATTTAAATCGCTAAAAAGATCACCGTTGAGATAAGTTCTAATAGTAACTGGAGCATTAAGAAAATCATACGGGTCTAATGATAAGTTTAATCCCAAAGTCGTAGTAAATACTCCATTATTATTAAAATATTGCATATTTTCCTCACTCCAAAAAATAGTGGAATTAGAAAGTAGTGTAATATTTAGTAAATTGTATCCTTGCGCACTCGGAACTCCTGAAGTATTTATTAATTGCCCCTGTAATGGAAAAGTGTATCCGTGCGTCATAATTAATGTAGATATCAATACTAGTATATAAATTATTTCAATTTTACAACTTTTTAATACTTTAATACATTTTTTTATATTATTATCAATTTTCATATATTACTTCCCCATTTATAAATGTATCCTTTTTCATGGTACACTTTTGTTTATAAATCTTTCTATTTTTATTGACAATGAAAACATTTCATTTATAAACGTTTTTAACTCATGAGTAATAACAAAACCATAATTATATAACTTAATTATTTCATTTATAAACTCATTTATAAATGTATCTTTTTTCACGGTACGCTTTAGTTTATAAATGTATCTATTATTTATGGACCATACAATTATTTCGTTTATAAACTGTTTTAATTGTATAGTAATAACATTATAATTTTTAATTTTATCCACCCCTAAAAAGTACTAAAACAAATCGTATCATTATACTCAAAAATGTAGTAATAAATACAAATATAAAAACCTTTCCAGAAACACTACTGTTTTTAATTATAAAAAAAGAAAAATATCCTACTAATAATGAAGTTAGACCAACAATATAAATAAATCTTATATCGAGTACTATCCTATTTACCCCATCAATCTTAGCACCTAATGGTATCTTAAATATGATAGCTAATAATTCGTTTTTTAACGCTATAAACAAATTTTTCATTGTTTCCAAAAAATTCTTTCCTTTAATACTATTTCCAATACCAGCATACCCTTTAACATCTACAGGAATTATTATATCATCACAACCGTCACTTTTTAATAATATCGAAGTTATTTTTTCACCTTGTAATCCAGAATCTTTATTATATACTATACTCAACTCTAGTGAATTCTTTGGAAGTATAAGTTGTGAAGCAAACCCTTGAATAGAAACAAGAGTTTCTTCATTAACTTGAAATGTTGGATTGATACTTGTATCCTCGTTATTTATTATAGTCAGTTTTTGTACACTATCTTTTGAGTCAATTAATATTATTCTTGGCTTAATCTCAATATTACAACTTTTCTTTGACACTATACTAAATACTTGTGAATTGGAGCTAGACGACCCCGGGCCTGCCGTCGGCGTCGTTCCAGCCCCAGTTCCTATCTCGAAAGATAGAACCTCACTCTCGGCCGATGTGAAGCCGTGAGAATCATTTGCTACGACTTTCCAATAATATGTTGTTCCAGAACTAAGCCCTGTCCAATTATGACTAGTACTAGAAGTATAATTTATTATAGTACTCGGATTAGTATTTGCATCACCATATATTATATAATTTATATTGTCATTATTTAAATCAGTAGAATTATATAATAATTTAACACTATTCGTTGTTGATGAGAACGAAGTAGAATCGCTTGGACTTGTAAGACTAGTAATTTCTGGTGGATTATTAACTTCAAAACTATTACTATATTCATCACTTACCAAGCTTTGATTATCTATTATATAAACATAATAATTATTAACTCCTATACTATATCCTAATTTATCATATTCATAACTAAGCGTTCGATTAGTAGTATTAACATCACTTACTATAAAATATTGACCGGTACAATTGCCATTACTAAACCCTTGAGATTTGCAAATATGAATTGTAGTTTTATCATTGTTTGGTTCGCTATAATTTATATTAAATACTATATAACTATTATTTTTTTGCGGATTATTAGAATCACTTAAAATATTAGTATTAAACTTTGTAACGTTTACAATAATTCCCCCTGGAGCAATATTAGAAGACCCAACTAATTTAACAGAACTTGTTCTATTAACGCTTAAAGAATACGTATCATTAACCCACGCATTACACTTAATATATTGATTAGTATAAGTATTCGCAGCACTTAATAATCCACTAGTATTCATAACATTCATTGGTTGAAAATTATTATTATCACTACTATTAAACCATTGATAATACGTAACATTTAAATCATCAACATCATTATCCATAGCATTCATTCCCGTACAATCTACTATATCATTATCTAGTACAATGCTTGGACTTATTGATACTGATAAAAGTGTTGGAATAGAATTATTAATATATTTTGCAGTGCTATTTAATGACTCGAATAATGTGTTATTAATATATGGTCTTGCTTCACAAGTCCAGTTCTGAAAATGTCTAAGAGTAACATTAGATAATATAATACTTGGATAACAAGTATTACCCACTGCACAACTAATATTAGAAGATAATGAAGGTACTATAGTAAAATTATTAGCAGTAGAATTAGTTCTATTAAACCATTTAAAACTAATATTAGCATTAACATTATTTAATAATACACTACAATTAAGAGAATCCTGAGCATATGCAACGCTAAGACTAGTATTAACTATTATACTTGGAGTACTAGGTTGTGGTAACAATATTTTATATTCTCTCGTCTCAGTCTTGTTCTGATTCCCAGCAATGTCAAGAATAGTTGCGTTGATCCTGTACGTGCCATTACTTAACCCCGTATAATTAATGTCTATGCTCATATTCGTCGCATTCGTAATATTGATAATATGCGTAGCATTGTACAATGTGATGTTAATCATGGTGATCTTCGCATCCCCCGACGCTGTAATATTTGTGATGATGTAATTGCGGTCTGCAATGAACGTGCTCCCATTCGTGTCAGAAGGACTCGTGAAGTTAAGACTATGCAACGTCGCATTAATCGTTAAGGATGTCGCGTTCACCCATCCACTATTCACTTCAGCATTCCACGCGTACGCAGTAATCGTCCAGTTCTGATACGCTCTCAAATCCGTGCCATTAATCGAATCTCCACCCGTACACGTAGTGCCTCCAGTGCATGTGAAGTTTTGCTCACGCACCTTCGCCCACGCGCCAGAGGGATTATTCGTCTGATTAAGATATTGGATACTCACATTCTGCGTAGAAAAATTCCCGCCCAACCCAACACTGTAATTAAGTTTATCAACAGCAAAAGCATAGCTTTGAGAAGTGTTCACATTAATAGATATGTTATTGAAGCTTGGAATAAGCTGATTATATGTAACCTCGAACTTAACGAAATCTGTCTCAAAAAAACGTGCGGTTACTGGATCCATATATGCAAGCATGTGAGTATACCCGGTACTATTCATAACATCTGTCAAATTATTTGCACTAAATAAAGCATTTATTGTTATATCAAACTCACCAGCATAATCACTTAAAATAGGAATCCATGTGTTTGAAGAATAATTCCATACATACACATCGAAATCGTTGTTTGGAGAACTACAGCTTGAAGAATCACATCGCCCATTCCAAGTCCAGCTAAGAAGAGTAATGTTTTTCGACAAGTCGTTTTTTTCTGTAGCATTCACCCAAAAATGATGCCACGCATTTATATCAGACTGTTCTCTCAAACCGTCGTCAAATCTAATATCTGAATCGGCAGTCATATTTCGTACACTACCACAAAGAGTTGTTGCGTTGAAAGGACCATTATTTGGTGGTTCGGGATCAGCGGCACAACTATCTCCTTCTTCAGCGAAAATGTTGTTTTGCACAGAATAATTGTACTCAACTGTTGGGTCGAGGCATTCTTTGCTTAGGTTTCTGAGGATGATTTGGCTCTTGTCAACGTATAAATTGCATTGGGGGTTGAAGGATATTACTGTGTGGTTGTACTCGTACCCTGTTTCGTGAGCGGTTAATTCCGAAAAGTTGATGTTATAATTGTTGAGTTGCAGCGTGAGAGAATCATCAGGTTCATAATTGGTGAGGTTAAGATCATACTTAACCCAACCGTCTTTTTTTACTATGGGGATGGTGAGGAGTGGCTGATCCTTCTCAGCTTTTTCTGCGATGGCGTCGTAACCGATCCAGTAGTCGATTTCTTTACTTGTGAGGATGGGCTTGAATGTGAGGAAGTACTCATTCCAAGCGTACGTTAATAAGCCGTCTTGAAGCGTGATGTTAATATTATCCTCAACACGCACAAGATTACCGTCCCTGTCTGGCATGTTCACTGCACCAAACGTGTACGTCGTCTTATACCGATTCTCGCCCTCTTTCACTGTTTCCTTACCAATTTCTCTCAGAATGATGTCTTCCTTATTCGTCGTTGACTCGTCAGTGACCGAATAATTTTTTGGGATTTCCTTCGGTGCTTCCCCCACTGGTTCTTCAATGCTGACTTGTGCCTTCGCTATTATAATCGTTCCCATAACCATTACTATAAAAATTAGTATCATAAGAAATCTTTGCAGAATACTAATCACAGAATTCTTAGTGTACTCTGCAAAGATTCTTTTAGGGGTTAAAATACTTAATCGTTCCGGAGGCCTATTCATACTTCACGCTCTTCTACTTCTTCTTATTCTTAAACGTTAGCATAATAAATAACGAAAGTAACACAGCTATTATAAATAATATGCTATAAAACCATATCTTGCTTCCACTCTCGGCTTTACCAAGTGATCCAGATACTAAGTCATTATTTCGATCAATATAAGTTAATCCACTAGCATCATCAATTACTAAGTCGCCGGTTCTTAAAAATTGCATACTAGCTTCCTTAATCTTTTCATTATATTCTCGGGCATCAGCCTCGCTTACTTTTAATATTCCGAACATGGGAGGAACTTCTATAATCTTAGTAACTATCATCCATGTAGTACCAGTAAAAAATGATATAAGTAACACTATTCCAATTATTCCAATAATCAAAAATGCAGTGCCGGTCAACCACTTCCATTGTGTTCTACCAAAATAATAAATGATAACACTTAATAATACTCCTACTATACTTAATGCTATTGCTATACTCCATAACCACGCTGGAAGTTTAAGCTTATCCTTATATACAGTGTTATAAAATCCTTCTCCTTGATAACCAGCCCTAAAAACTGCAGCGTCAATATTCATATTGATTCCGCTCATCTTATTAAACATAACTAAATATTTTTCATCACCGCTAGTTTCTGTAAAGAACGAATCTAAAACTATAGAATCATAATAATCTAGTCTACCAGATGTTACTATTGGATCGCTTGCAATAATTGGTTCTAGAACATCCTGAAAACTACGCTCTACAGTCATGTGCCCACCAAAATTAAGAGCATGGTCTTGTTTAAGGTATTTTACTACTAATCCGCCCTCGTTATGAGAAAATGAGTCTTGAAGAATATGTAACGCATCGCCAATACATGCACACCGTAATTCAGTATCGGCACCAGCTTCGTTCAAGCATGATTGATACCCACTACCTCTACTATGTGTTGCAATGTAACTCCCGACCTTCTCGTCATAGTAATGAAGAACTGGAACATCAGCCATTGTATTACCATCAAGTACTGTTTCTAGCTTGTCACGACAAAGATTCGCCGTGGGCGAGTCTACATGATCAAATGCGTATATAGTAAAATATAAGTGGTCTCTAGTAAAATATGCACTCACGCTCATACTCATAATAAATAACATTATTGTAAAAATTAATAATAAATAAAACTTTTTCATGCCTCTTCACCTCTTCTTCCTAAACCTAATAACCACCACCATAGCCACAATTACTGCTAAAACAACGACTATACCACTTATAATCGCAGTGTTGAAATTAGCCTGTTCCTTTTCACTCGCAGCCTCGACAGTTGTTATCTTATACAAGAACGGTATCGGAGTTTTACTAATATCAGTTAAATAAATACTTCCACTAAGCTCGTATGTAGTCTTCGCCTGTTGGAAATTATAATTTACTCTCCAATCATCAGAGATTAAACTAAATTGTAATGTGTCACTCGCGCCACTTGGAGTCTTGATCTGTGCTTGCACGCTACTAACGCTTTGCCTAGCACCGGTCTGGTCAGTAATTCCTAGTTTAAGCTCTGTTACTCCAACATCTATGCCATTAGGTAAACTGTTAATGATCACATTATCTAAGTAAAGATTTTGTGTAATTATTTGACTTTGCACTGGAACAATAAGTTTGGTCATAGCGTCTAAGTAATCCGTTTTTGACGCTTTAACCTCAACATCGACAGTTCCTAAGCTTAAAGCATTAAATTTAACACCGGTTTTCGCCACTGTAGTATAATCACTTATACTCTGTGCACCTTGAGTTATTGTAATAACTGGGTTAGCGTCTAGTAACACGCTAGTCTCAGCATCTTCTATTCTCCACGAGCATTCTATAACAGTTCCAAGATACCCCTGTGTTGGACAATTAAGTTTTATAACTAACGCTGGTAATATATTAATTGTCTTACTAGCATTATAAAATACTCCTTGTGGATCACCAGCTATTACTTGAATAATTAATACTCCCTTCTTTATAGGAGCATACTCGAAGTTTATAATCGCTGTGCCATTATTATTAGTTAGAGTGTCTTGTCTTCCTACACCACTAATTTCCTGCCCGTTCTCTAATAATCTAACAATAAGCGGGATGTTGTTCTTGTTTGGAACGTTACTAGTCACATCAATTTTAATATTATTAATTTTTTCATTAACACCATACGCTTCCTTAGTAATTATTCCAACGTATTCATAACTCGGCTGGCATGATGCTTTATTACTTATTTCTAAACACAAATAATCTCCGGTACATAATCCTTGAATGCTATTAGTGGCGTTTGTTAATGTTTCCCAACGATAAAAACTCTTGGTTGGAATAGTATATTTTTTTACTCCTTGAACATAATTATTATAACACCTCGTATTAAGGTTAGAATAATCCGCGCTTGTCGATGTTAAATTATCATTTTTTTGAATGCAAACATTATTGGCGCATGATTCTAAAAGTACTCCAGCCCTGTCCTTTTGTGTTGAACACTCAGTGCCCGGAGTATTAAATGAGCATCCCACATCATTTCTTTCAATAATTTCATTATTTGCCATATCACATTCTTGGCTACCAAGCACCTTGTTACCCAAGTCTCTGTATAATAAGCATGAATTTACTGCGTTATAATCCTTAGTGCAAACTTTATAATTTGTAGAATTAGTGCATTGAATACTATCTATTTCGCACTCATCTACCTTATCGCAACTACACACATCATCGAACACATTAGTTCCTCGATTATCACAAGTTTTTTCACCTAAACACGCTTTAGCAGTTGGTTCCCAATAATATGCTGTTTGGCCTGCTATTACCGTAGGTTCACAACTTCTTATTAAATCTCCAACACACTCTGCCTCAGCTGGTAAACAAGTGCTTATTGGCGGAACACATGTTTTCTTGACATCATCAAACACTGCGCCCTCAGGACAAGTCGTTGTAACACCCCATCCTTGACAGCCACCGAGTAATACTTCGCATTGTTGATAAGAATTAACATTTATTTGTTTGAATTGTAACGGATTTACTGTGCACGGACTCGCTGGGCATTTACACCCGCCCAAGCCTATACCGGGCGAATTAGTCGCTGTTACTGCACATTGCTGTCCAGTAGGACATGATTGAGTAGTTGTCGAAAATGCTAAACATTGAGATTCTCCTATAAGCGTTGTTCTACTTCCGTCACATGCATTATATCCATTGTATCTTTCACTAGTGCACTGATTAGCATAATAAACTGGCGCTCCTCCTTTAGACCAGCCTCTTATACCGCTTACACAATAATTTCCTTGAATTCCTTCATTACTAGTACCGGAATTAGCAGAGCTACAATAGACATTTGTTTCATATCTATAATTATTAGGACATATTTGTCCGTTACATTGTAATTGTCCCTGTAGACAAGCCGCCCCACTCTCCACAGCTGGTATGCAACTACAATCAAAACTTTTCACATAAATATGTTTTTCTGTAACATCACTGCCATCTGCATATTTTGGAGTGAATGTTAAACTTTGCCCCTTACTTAATTCATACTCATTCTTGAACTCTGTCGTGTAATATGTCTTATCCGGAGTTAACGATTGCACTTCATTCCTGGCTCCACCAGCACAAAAATCATAATTTGTTAACGGACAAAAATTCCATGATGCCTTATACACACTCTGCGTAGTGTCTATACAATAATTATAATTATTAGAACACGATCTCCGAGAACCTGTAGTTATACAACAACTATTAGCTTCTGGTATACAGCAAACCTTGAATCCTGTAAATGTAGATTTTTGCACAGTAATGCTAGCGCTCACAAAACATCTATCCTTAGTGCACGTGAATGTTGACACGTTACTAACTATTTCATCCGGTAATGCCGTGCAGCCTGACGGCGCCGTGAAAACGAACGGTTGGCCAGGCGAACTAATCGAGTCGCTAAGGTTATCCTTGTTATAATATAATATTCCACCTATTACTAATATTAATACTATAATAATAGGTAATATAATATTATTTTTTTTCTTTGTTCTAGCCATTATAATTCACCTACCCCGCTTATTTTTCTTTGTAAGTCTAGTAGCTACATAAAAACTTATTGCTCCTACTAAGAATAACAGTGCTATCCATAATAGTGTGTAATTTGAGTTTTTAACGCAGGTTTCAGTGGTAACATCACTTAAAAATCCTTCCTTCTTAACTATTTCTTGGTGATAACCTTCTTCGCACACACTCTCACTAGTCACCGCTTCACACTGGCCAGTTTGATAATTAAAAAATGGCATTTCTGGAGTACAATCTTGTATTGTTATACAATCATTATTATTCACTCTAAGTTTACCATCTGTACATGTATAAGTACAAAGCTCATTAGGATTATCCGTTGTTGGAGCATAACCCACTATTGAACCGCCATACTTATCACATGCGGTGTCACTAAGCGCTATTTTCTTAGCCTCATCGCTACAACCGGGAAGTCCTGGAATACATTGAATTTTTGAATCCTTAAATTCCCCGCTCTCGGTATCAACATATAAAAATCCATCCTCGGCCTCTTTAACTTTTTGATAGTATCCTCTAGGTCTAGTAATATAAATTGGATTACCGCCATTAATTCCCTCTATTATAACAACTTGTCTTGAAATCGCTGGTTTTAAACCCATAACCATATTTAATGGAATTGAAGGATATACATTATTTAACTCATCTAATGACTTATCCTTATCGCCAGCAATATGAACTTTATCATCTTCATAAATACTGTTTAGTTTACAATCAATGGCCTGTGGTATTTCATACCCACTAGCCATTTTCACTTCTAGCCCGTAAGCTGGATACCTAGCTTGCATTTTAACCTTTCCGTATAGCGTATTAGGATTAACAAATAATCTTTTACTAGAAGATAACGGCATAGTAGTAGCAACAGAAATATCATTACTCCATATATTAGTTTGTTTAACACAAGTATTATCTTTATAGGTAGTAGCAGTATCAGCACAAATCCACGAATCAACATACCCAGATGCACCGTTTGGATTTATGGTAAACTCACAATTCTTTCCAGGAGGAATATAAGTAACAACGTGTTTATCGCTATTCTTACAATCATAATATTCTCCAGAATCATCAATTTCTCCTAAGCTTCTAAGTTGCATATTAGTTCCATCAATTGCAGAACACTTAGCTGTTCCAAAACTTGGCTCGTACACTACCTTATTAAAAAACGCGAGTTGACCTTGGGAGATGAAACTCATCATGCTAGCAAAAAATAAAAATCCACATATGATTAGTCCGAAGACGTAAAAGTAATATTTATTTTTATTTTTCATTCTAACTTCACCTCTTTCCATAATTTTTATAATACGTAAATCCGATAAATACTGTAGCTATAACAAAAATAACAATAATTATCACAGTAAGATTATTATTAAAAAACGATATTAAGGAGTCGAAAACGCCGCTCTCACCCGCTTTCTTTTTTTGCACTCCTGTACTGCACTGGTTCATTGTCTTCTCATATAATTTTAAATCGTTACATTTCAAATATACTACGCTTGTTCCATCAGTACATTGAACACTATAATCTTCGCTGCACTTTTCACTATCTAATTCACTAATATCATTAACTACTTCCTGTTCCGCTGCGTTTTCATCAATGCATTCTGTACCAGTCCAAAAAAGTCCTTCTTCGATACATTGTACTTTGATAGCATTAAGTTCTTCGAGTTGCTTGGTCAAATCATCATATGTTCCCTCGCCAGTTTCATCAATGCACTGACCATTCCTGCATACTTCATTAGCCTTACATTGTGAATCACTATTGCATTGTGAAGCACAAAGGTCCCGATAATTTGCAACATCAGTGTTTTCCACAGTGATATAAGCCCCGTCATCCTTGCATTGTTCCACGCCTTTAACATACCAGCATGTGGTGAGAGTTTCGTATACTCCGTCATTGCAAGTAGTAATTATTCCCTGATCACAACGATACTTGTAATCACACTCGCTACCCTGTATTGAATACACGCACCCGCCCATTATGCACTTCCTAATTTTTCCTGAAACAATTCTACAATCATTATCATAACTACAATCTATATCTTCACTATCACTCGCGCTTCCCTGACAAACTCCAGCATTAATATACTTACATGATGTTGGTGCACACCTCCAGTAGTTCATCCACCCAGCACAACTATCATACTTATTCCAGCCAATATCTCCGAAAGTTCGCGTTACAGTATATACATTATTAAATCCACTAGGCGTTTCACCCTCTAACCCAATAGAGTCTGCTCCTTTAGTAGTTAAACACGTTACTATTCTAGCATCATCAACACCACATTGATACCCTTCATACCAATATGAAAATAATTGAAATGCCTTACCATGTGATAATGAACTACTTTGTAATATAGTAACTTCACCAAAACCATTCGTTATAAAAATATCTTTATCATTTACGAAACTAAAATTAATAGAAATTGATAATATTATAGTCATAATTACAATAAATAATATGGTAAAAGCGATAAATTTCATTTTACTTTTTTTCTTTTTCATCATGTTCACCCATTTTTATTCTTATAAATTATTATTCCAACAATTACTAAAATAATTAATGCACCAAGTAATAACACGTACACAGTCATTGACACTTGACTTTCTTCTGAGACGATATAATACTCATTATCTTCTACCCTAGTATTATTATAATCTTTAACTTCTTGGTGTTGAATAACATCTTCTACTACTTCAAACTCGTACACTATCTTATTATTACTATAAATTTTTACGGGCAAGTCTGCATTATAAACATTAATGTTAGGAATAACCTCTATTTTTTGTTTACCAAGCTTTGTAGTATCAATACTAAAATAATATTCCCCGCTACCACTCTTAAGAATAATATCATTATATACTGTTTTCGTTGATAATTCTTGAAGAGCAAAGTTTTGTTGATTAACACTATACTCAAAACTATTAAAAATAGTAAGTTTATTGTTTATTATGAACTTACCCTGCGCTTTAGAATCTTTTTTTATATAATACGGCATTGGTGACGATGAAACCTCCATGAAAGCCGGGTCAATATAAAATGTTAACCTAGACCCCGGATCTAAGTACTTTGTTTCATCATCTTGACCAACGTCTCGATATAATATGTATTTTCCAAGAGCATTATACTTAATGCTTAAAAAATCATTAATTTTAATAACTTGTGAATCTATAACATTATACTTCATACCATTAAAGTCCAGGTTACTCTTCCAACACTCTGCCTTAGGACTTGGCGGACTATAATACTCTCCAGGATTAATATCAATGCATGAAAAAGCGGGTAGTGAAGGTTTAATATCATAATTTCCAAGAATAAGATTCTTAGCACCTGTAGTGTATGTGTAACTAAAGCTTGTACTCGGTAATACAATATTTTCTACAACACTACCTTCTTCCTTAAGCGTATAATCGTATAACGTACACTTATTATAATAATTACTCCAAGCTTGTCCTGGAGAGCATGGTGTTACTCCACTCGCATTATCTACCACATAAAATATTCTTATATCATCAGTTAACACTATAGAATTACCATTAACTAAGTCTACCAAGTACTCGCCATAATCATCACTTTCTATACCATTTTCTTTAAAAATGAGTGGTGGAATATTTAAACAGTAACGCGAGACACCATACTTAAGCTTACTCTGTGATAATGATTCCCTACTTTTAAAATCATCATATACTAGTTTATCAGTGCTACTAATCAGGCATTGTGGGAACTTGTAAGCTATTCGATTAATTCTTAAATAACTAAAATCCTCGCCGCCAGCTCCGGAATCCTTAGCTACTAACTGAAACGCTACATTAACTTTGTTCTCCTTACCAATACTCATAGTTTTCACTAATTTACCATTATCTTTAACTATGTAATAATGTGGATCTTGACTACTAACATCCATTGTGATAATATGAGAAGTTCCTTGTGCTGCAATTTTAATATAATCAGTATACCCATCACCACCTATTAATATTAATTGTAGCTCTGGATTAGTCGTTGGTAACAAATCAAAGTACAAGTCCAGCCCATAAACGTTCTTAGTAATAATAACTGGCGAATTACTCACAGAATTTTCGCTAAGAAGTTGATAATAATAATAACCGTTATTATCATTATCCACAGTAAACTTGTTACCCCAATTACTCCTACCTGATGGAGCTATAATAAAATCCCAATTAGTCGTGGTACAACGATACGTGTTACCGATAGAATTAATACTCACAGTTGTACAATACGGTGATAAATGATACCCTTGTGATTGTATTGTTAATATTTCATTGTTTTTAACATCTTCCAAGTCAATATACGGGTCTAGAGGAGTAAATGCGAAGAGAGTAAAATATAAGAGTATACTAATTATAGCTATCCCTAGTATACCAAATCCTATAATATTCTTAGTTTTCTTTTTCATTTTCATCCTCAAATATATTCTCGTCTTTTATAAAAAGGTTTGAAGCACGAAACGGTTTCTTGACCATTCCGAAATTATCTATTTCATAAACATGAACTCTTTTTATAGGAATAAAATATAAAAGTTTAGACTTTCCAACGCCTTCAATTCTCATATTATACGAATCCTTACTTTCTATTTCTATGTTTTTCAATCTTGATAATTTTTCTCTATTTTTTTCATTAATTTTCTTCAATACGAGTTCAAGTTTACCCACAGTTTCATTACTCTTCACTCTAAGAATAGCGTTTTCTAAACCGTTAACTTTAACATCCGTTCTAACAATAATATCATCTTTTCTATTATACATTAAATCGCCATCCTTCTTCTCCATAACCATCATATCTCTACTAGTATCATTAACATCAAACCCTCTCTCTGATAATACCGTATTATATTTAATATAATCCGCATCTGTCTGGGAATAAACGATAATACACATCATTAATAATACTATAACAAATATTAATATTACTTTTTTCATTTTGTCATCCTCGTCATATAAAATATTCCTAGTATTATTATTGAAGTTATAAATACCCATATTCCCATTGTTAAACCCAAGAAAATATTACAATCGAAAGAGTATTTTGTAACATAATCACAATACTTTGAATACGCGACTCGAAAATATATTATTGTTAGCGCTGAATTAATTAGTGAAAATAATAATATTTTTAGCACATTTTTAACATTCTTTTTCATAAAATACTCACTCTCCTATTTATAAACTTATCTATTTTAATAATAAATACATTTATAAACTGGTTTATAAATGTTTCCTTTTTCATAGTACAGTTTAGTTTATAAATGTATCTATTTTTTATTGACCATGAAAATAAACCATTTATAAACTGTTTTACCTTAGTAGTAATAACATTATGCTTATTGGTTATTTTAATCATTTTAATTAATCACCACTTCTTCGCAATCCTCTTCAACACTTACTAAATCACTTGGATAAATGTTTGTTTTACAACAATCACCAACTTCGCTCTTATGATAATTACTTAATATTTTATCCTTATAAGTTTTCTCGACGTATAATGAATCTACTACTACCCACTTAACTTCTCCACCAATATTGGCAGTGTAACAATACTGCATTGCGCTATTTTTTTCTAACGCACAATTATAACCTTTTACTTCAGTAATGCAACACGAGTTCACGCTATCCCAGCCTAGTACTTCAACGGTTATTGGCGTTAACACCCCTAACGGGGGCGGTTGTACTTGAGGAGTACACCAGGTAACCACCTCTGGAGGGGGTTGTGTAGATTGAATGTTTACTTGAGTAGGAGCTTTTTCTAAGGTTAAAGATTTAAGTTTATCAGCATATTTTTTCATATCAATTATTTTAAGATACGCTAGTGCAACTACTAGTATCGTTAATATAAGTAACATGATGAATATAAACTTCCAAAATCCCTTACCTTTCTTAAACAATTTCATAAAAATCTAAGCAATACAGTCCTCCATGATATTATTAATAACAAGATAATAGATAACAACACTAGTATCCAACCAATATATGATAAATATTTTTTGCGACTTCTCTTTTTCCTAATTAAATAAACTCCAATAATTAAAGGTGCTAAGCATACTACTACTAAAAAAATAAATCCAATAAGCATGGCTGCTAATGAAACAATCATTTTATCCCTTCACCTTTTTTAATAATACTGTTACTATCGTCGCGGTGACGTCAAGCACGGCGAAGAATCCAAGCAATTTATAAAACGTATCATCTACGTTGTAGCTTCCAATAACACTCATTACAAGATAACTAAGCATTAATACCACGATAATCATCAAGGTTATAGTAGTATATAATGAAACCTTCGTAATTTTACTATTTATTTTACCACTTAGTAATGAATAATGAGTTATTGCAACGCTAATAATTCCTAGTACTAATGAGAATTGTAACAAAGTATCATTGTTACCAGGCTCTAGCCAAACTTGTACTAAAACATACCCTGTAAGATATAATAATAACACATAATTTAATTTTCCAAGAACAAAATTTATTGAACCTTTTTCACTACTCATCTTACTCGAGCCAAGACCAAGCAAGCATGCTACGAATAATGTAATCGTAGTTAATAATATTTTTAGTCCAACCCAACCAAAAATATTACTGAACAAAAAATACATTGCACCAAATACTCCGCTTATAATAAATAATATTATTGCACCAGTTAAAAATGTCTTTGTAAGATTATTCTTCATTATTCTTCACCCTCTACCTTTTTTCCTAAATATTAACGGAACACTTATAAGCCCAAGTATTCCCAGTCCGCTTAACGAAAATCCTAGTATTCTAACACCATTCTTAACACCTGATTCTGGAGAGCCAATATTATAAATGCAACCGACGCCCTCGATAAAACTACTAAATTCTTCATCATTAGTGTCAGTGGCTCCTTCGCATAAGCACTGGTTCTCATTAAAACTTCCCCCAGTTAGCGTGCATAGTGTAACATTGTTCATTGCATTACAATATGTTGAATTATAATAATGAGTACGATACTTAAGAGTACTTAACGCGCTTCCATTACGTAAAATAATCGGTGGAGAGAACGTCTTAGTTGATAATCTAACATTGCATTGACAAACACTATTATTTCCAAGCATTACCCATACTCCACCATACTTATCACACTCGGACTTTATTGTTACATTATCAAGATTACTTGGAATAATTACCGGAATCACTATAGGAGTGGTGTTCGTTATATTAGCGGTAGTGTTCTGGATTACGATGGGTATTAGTGTAGTAATAATTTGATTAAACACTATATTACTCTCAGCTGTTGCATTTGATGAATTAGTCGAAGTTACTAATTCAAACACGAACTTAGCACTACTGTTTAAAAATGCAATATTAACTTCATTATTGTCAATGTAGTATTTACTATCGTTTTTCACAAATAAAAGGTTCTCCTTAGAATCAATTGTTTCATTAACATTATTATTACTTCTAAGCTCAACATTTCTAATGTCTAAAAAGTCATTATTAATATCTCTTAAATATATTCTATTCCTAGAATATCCTCCAACATTTCCACTTACCTTACCAACAAAGTCTGCGTCGAGTATAATACTCGAGTATTTTTTAACGTCTAATTCTAACGTTATTATTTGACTAGAATCAAGTAATGAATCACAATCTAAAGAGTTTGATATCGTAGTAAATGATAAAGTATCATTATTAATCATTTCATTTTTTACTATTCCACATGTTCCATTAATACTCGTGAAGCTTTGTTCAATACTAAAATCGTTACCATTCCACGATGTCGATAATGATGTTATAGAGAACATTGAAGCGCCGACTAGTAATAAAAGACCAAAAATTAGTACTATAACACTACTAATCATCAACTTAGACTTAAAATTTTTCTTTTTCATGTTATAATCATCTCCACTATTTTAAGGTCCAATACTGCCTGGTCCCCGACTCTGTTTAACGCACACTCCTTCTTTTCCAAATTCTTCAGTTTCTTGAATACGAGCATCGCCTGGGTATATGCCTGTACTACAAAAATATTGTGATCCTAAACTCTTACAGCTATCACCATGTAAACTATTATTAGCATATGTTCCAATACATTTAACATCTGTTTTCTGAACCCCACCGCATGAAGTTGCTAAAACAATTATTAATGCTAACAATATTAATAAAATATTATTCATCGTCTCCTCCGCTTCTTACCCCAAAACTTTCTACCCTGTTGGAAAGCATAAAGTATCCCGCGCTTAGTCCTCTTCACAATCCCTCTACCATACACTGTCATTATCAATCGCTCTTCTCAGGTAATAATTCAATTATATAATATATAATATTTAATAAGACATATGAAGCATTATAAATTAAGTCAAATAATTCTTGTTTTTGAAGAGTAATAACTATATATATTATACTCATAAATAATAAAAATAACGCTAACAATGTCATTACAAGATTTTTCACCATTTTTTACATAACTCCTAAATATCTTAACACCATAGCGATAATAAATAATGATACTATAACTAACAATATCAATGCTAAAGTTTCTTTAGTACTTTTCTTAATTCCCATAGTTTATTCACCTCGCTATCCAACCATACCTTGATATATATATTATTCTGCCACTATTTTTTAAATTATTCATTAAGTCCTCAACATCAGATGTGTTAAGCCCATAATGAACATTCATAAATTCTATAATCATACTCTTATTAACATAATTATTATTAACATTATAACGCATAAGAAACTCAATTATTTCATGTTTATACAATCCTTTATTTCCTTTAATCATTTTACCTCGCTATCCAACCATGAGTTTTCATAAACATTATAGCATTCTTATTCTTAAGTTTTTGCATTAAACTCTCCGTTTCTTCAATAGTATAATTATGAATACTCATATACTTTAATATCATGCTCTTCTTCACGTAAATATGAGTTTTTCTACCATTAACAAACACATAATTATTATTACGATCAAATATGAAATCATAAATTAATTCCATGCCATCATTCACGCCCTCATACTTACTAATCATTCTTAATCCCTCCATTTCAAGTTTCCTGGCAAGAACCAGAAAACGCCATGAATAACCGTGTCACTCACTAATAATACTATACTATAATAAAAAAATAATATCGATAATGAAATAATAATACTCCAGAATCCGGATGACGTAGCATAATCCTCGATGAACACTTTACCAATTTCTAAAGTGTTAGAATACAATAACGATGCGCTGAGTAATAAGTAATGAATATAGTTTTGCCAGTGAATAAAACGGCTGAAAAAACTTCTTGAATAACCAATATTAGTTTTACCAAACATTTTTCATCACCCCAAGCATTCTCTTAAACTGTAATACAGTTCCAGATATTTCAATCCAAATAATATTAAATTTTTTCTTTTTCATTACTTATCACCTAATATCATATTATATATTTTTGATCCTGAACTCCACACTCCGATAAAACCAAGTAAACTTAGTATTACAGCCTTAAAATCAGAACCTAAACATACTACCCTACCAAGTTCTGGGCCAAGATCTAAGTCTAAACTTTGCCCTTGCACTTCCTGAGATATTTTAACATCGCACGGCAGGTTATACGAGTAATAAAGTAACCATGAAGATAATACTAAAATGAATAATGCAGTACCAAAATTAATCCTAGTATTCTTTTTCATAATGATACCTTCTTCTTAATAAACTTTTTCACATTAACACCAAGAATAAACAACATAAGTATCGAGAATACCGTGAGAGTAATATAAAACAGTACTTGATTCTTCACCGTAATAGTGTCAAGCCAACCATCCAGGGCTATAGCGATAAGTCTGTAAATAGCTATTGATAATACAGTAGTTACTATAATAACGCCTATGTACCACCACTCCTTCTTTCTAAACTTCATAACTTCACCACAGTTTCCTCGTTATCTTCTTAAGCCCATGACCAAAAAATATTAGTATTAATAAACACACTATTATAATTATAGAATATGTTAATATTTGATTAGCGAAACTGAAATTTGTTAGGAAATCATCAAATAATAAGTTCATAAGCTTCCAAAATGCTAGGAGTAGAAAAGCACTAATTACTAAAATAATTAATGCTTTAAATAATTTACTTATTTTCATAATCCAAACCTCAACTTGCTAAAAACACCCAGCAACTTATAAATATTAGTGATCCAGTAATAAAGTACTAACACTAAAAGACCAGAAATTATTATACCGCCAGGGAAACTTGTAAGCCCAGCCCATATCGCCTCAAACCCAAGATACATCGCATTATTACTCTGGTGCAAGCCAAACGCGAAACTCATAAGAAGATTAGCAATGTATATAGAAGAATTCTCAATAATCTTAAACACAAACGCTACAATGAAAAATATTGGTGCATTATAACTATCATTAAAACTGTGAAGCACCGTGAAAAACACTGCACTTAGTAACATTGCAAAACTGAAATCAAAAACTTTATTACCACTAACGCCCAAGTCAAGGCCATTCATAAGCGCTCTTAACAACCTCGATACTAGCATACCTGCAGTAATAATAGCAAACCCAGTAGCGAATGCTTCTAAAGTGCCAGCAGTGAACACAGTAATAAAAAAGCTCCAGAACGGATCAGCCGCAGTAGAAAGTGCCGCAAAACTTTGCCCTTGATTACCTCCAATAGCGAGGGGAACGAATACTTGCGAAGTTTTAAAACTTGTAATGAGATAAATAATAATCGGAATACTTAACCCTATAATATAAAAAGTGATTTCACTATACAAATCTAAATTAAATGGTATCTTAATATTATTATCCTTGTCCCTTATAAAAAATAATGATAACACAATCATTGCGCAACCGAAAAGGAAAAGATTAAAGTAAAGAGTGCCCGCTTTTAATTCCTGAAAGCTAAGCCACATCACGCCCACCGTGGAGATGAAAAGAAGAGTGAAGGAGAACAAGCTACGATTAACATCCACCGCGTTAAACGCATTGTTAACCTTATTTTTTGCCATGTTTCTTAGTTCACCAGTTTAATAAAAAAATAAAATAAAAAAGAAAAAATGTTGTTTACTCTGCCGCTATTGCGAATGCCGCGGTACTAGTTCCACCATGCTTAGCAACTCCTAAAGAGTTTTCAATACCGTACTTGAACGATCCATCAGTATCCTCAAACCATTGCTTAGAATAGCATTGAGTATACACTGGATTTCCATTATACGTTTGTGAACTCTTCAATTGAACAGTTAACGACCCGCTTTCCTGCCCAGCACCAATCAATGCCGGCAAGTCGTAAATCCACTGTTGCGCTCCAGCCGCTTTACTCGAGTAAATTGACGGTTTACCAATAGTTACACCATTCTCCTGGTTAGTAACTCCTTCAAACCCAGTCATGATAATCTTGTCAACCTTCGTCGAGTCAACCGCTTCAATAACGCAACGTTGAGCACCTGTACTTTTCAAATCTGTACCCTGTCGCCTAAACTCTAAAGTTACAGACCCGCCGGATACTATAGCGCTTTGGTTTACCGAAGCATTATTAGCCGCACCGTCACCGGTCGAATTAGTCACTGCATTACCGGCATCGTTAAAAATAGTGTATGTTGGTTGCCCTACAGCATACATTCCGCCAGGAACGGTGTTCGCCTTGCATGGAATAACATAGTCTATAATTCTAAGATTTTCGTAGCCGGTGTTATTAACAAGCATTTCAAGATTATCCTTATACCCATACGCTGTTGTAGACGGAACCGCTGGCGCTCCATTAAGTCTAACTCTAACATCTGCATCGCTTAATGATGTAGAACTTTGTAGTACATCATTAAAAGCATACGACGTTGTTATAGACGTGTCTGGACACGCGTCACCAGCACTACCCGTATCCGTAGGTTCTGGTTTTGCTGCCTGTGCTTCTGCTTGTACTTTAGCAATTGCTGCCGCATTAGCCTTATCATCAGCGCTACTCTTATACATGAAGAACATTGCAGCAACAACTACTGCTACAAACAATACTCCTATTCCAAGAGCCATGCTGCTGGATATTCCAGCACCCTTACCTTTTTTATTCATCTTACACCTCCGTGTAGAATACTTTTTTCTTCATACAATTAATGATTTAATTGTATGATCTTTCTACAAGTGTTTAACCGCGCTCGTACTTGGAGGCCTATATAGTCCGATGCGATGTTTAACTCATAGTAAGCATAAAACTTTTTATTACTTACCACAATTTAATGATAAACTATTCACTTGCGAACTTAACGAAGCAATTCTTTCTAATAAATTATTAATCATGTTGCCTTGCATTTGCTGAATATATAATGAAAATCCAGAAACTATTAATAATAATCCAAGCACAACATAAAATTGTATAGCATTCATACCCATATTCTTAAACAACCATACTTATTTATATACTTTTCTATTACAAAAATATTACTTTTCAATAGTAACACTTTTATACATAGTATATTAGTATACATAATAGTAATATTTTTATAGAAACATTTATAAACTAATATATAAATAAGCTTTTTTATTATTATAAAGTAATAACACACTGTTACTTTTTAACAGTTTTTTAAAAAATCAATTAAAATAGAAAAATTTATATACTACTAATTCAATCCACACTTACAACAATGATTACTTTGCCAATACCAATAACAATAACCTTAATAAACCTACTACTATACATACTAACAACAATAATCAATGAAATTAAACCCACCAAGTCAACCCCCAAAAATATTATACTAAACCTAATATCATCATTACTATCAATACTCACATTCACAATATACTACAATAACTCACAACACTTCAAAGAAGGAAAACTGATATTCTATTCAATAGCAATACTATTAATGTATATCATACTCATAATAATACAAAGCACTACAAAAAATGAAACCAAACGAATATTAACATCACTCACAATAACAATAATATACTCATTCATACTAGGAACATTAATATAAAATATAAAAAAAATTAAAAAATTTTATACTGTTTTAGCCTTTTCCTTATCAGCCTCGGCTTGAATAAGCTTTCTTTTCTCCCGTGCTTCCCGCTTTAATTTTCTTTCCGCTTGTAAAGCGATTCTCTCAGCTCTTTTTTCTTCTCTTTTAGCCTTGTTCTCGGATTTCTCTTCTAATTTCTTATTTCTAAGCTCATCCTTCTTCTTCCTATATTCCTTATATGCTGGGTGAGAAGTATCAGTATAGTCTATTGTACCCCCAGCCCTATTAACAATACAGGTTGGATTATCGCCCGGAAATTTCTTAAAAAAATCCGGATCCATTTTAATTTTGTGCTTACATTGCTCTGGTATTTTTAATTCTGCCATACAAACACCTCCAAGTACTTTATATATTAATATAAAAGATAACTTATATATAAAACATACTATTTCATAACCTTACTCAATAAAATATGAATATTGAATATTTTAAATAAAACGCTTAGCAATTAAAAACTAATACAAACAAACATAATAGGCTTAAGGCATTAAAATTATTAACACAATTGCCCCTTCATCTTATTATGAAAAATAGAGCCAAGCTACCCCCGGGACCTCTTAAGAGCAAAATAAGTATATATTATAATTTAATTATAATTTTAAAAATATTATATAAATATATAATTATATTATATATATATCAATATCATATTCTAATATAATATTATATCTTAAACCCTATAAGTATTGTCCTTTATTGTCCTACCCAGGGAGATTTGTTGTCCAAAGTTGTCCGGGGTTGTCCTAGGGGGCTTTTTGTTGTCCGGGGCTTACGTCTGGGGTCGGACAACTGTAGACAACTGTAGACAACTGTAGACAACTATTAAACTCCCCAAGGACAAGCCTAGACAAGCCTTATAAGGCCTATAAGGCACTATTATATTGAGATTCTCAGGCTCCCAGGGGCACAGGGGCAAAGACCCTCTTATATTTCAAAATACTTTTCTTATAAGAATAGTTACGAAATAGTATAGTTTATATATAACTTATGTAATTGATTTATTAATATATCATTTTAAAAAACTGAGGTGTAGTTAATGAAAGAAGATCATAAAAATAAAGAAATTGAAAAAGAAGATAATAGTAATAGAAAAGCGGTTCCCGTTTTTCTTACTGATGAAGAAATAGTTTTATTGGATGAGGCCTGTGAACAAGCTAATAGAAAAAGAGCAAATTTTATTTATAATATGCTTAAGATTCAGATTTTTGATAAATCTAAAAAATAATGAAAATAATAAAATGAGGTGAAATTAAAGAGGGCAACGCATGAGTGTGAAAACCAATTCTTTAGATATTACTGTAACATTAGAAAAAGTTGGATTAAGTAAAAATAGATTAAAAGATTTAAGAAAATTATTTGATATTTATAGTTATAGAGCTAGTAATAAAGTGTTAAATTATATTATTGATAAAATTTTAAATAATGATGATATCATAGACTTTAAGAGTATGCTATATTTTCTTGATTATACCACCCCTACCATAGAACAAACCCTTAAGAATTTTAAGAGTATTAATATTGTTGATGATAATAATATTATTGAAACTAATTTTTTAGCTCAATTTAAAAATTCCTTAGTTGAAATGAAAGAGGCTAGAGAAGCATTTAGGGATAGTTTAAGAAACGTTAGTGTTAATATTACATTTGATTTAGATAAGTATCTTAAAGGAATTGCTAATCTCACTGATCTTTTTAATCTTCTTATTCAAAATGAGCAAGTCACTTTTATAAGTAAGAAAGATAATTTTTTGGCAATAGATTTAAGGTATGATTCATTACAGAAAGTTAAGGCTCTTAATCTCACCATGAATCGACAAATTCCGTTAACCATCGGCTTTGCATTTAAGTGCGCGGGGTGTGGTGAAGAGGAAATTAAGGATACTACTTTTGAATTTAATGAATATAAACATTTTGATTGTAGTAATATTAAACAATCAAAAAATCCTAGATTTAGATTAATTGAAAAAAGCAGGTTGTGTATTCCAGTGTTTGTTAATCAAGTGTATATTGAAAATAAATTATATACGTGTGTGAGTTTAAAAGAATTAGATATTGGTGAGCAAATTTTGCATGGTATAATTCGGGCTGAAAAGAGCGAGTATATTTTTTATAATTTTGGAGTAATAGAGTATGATAAACCCAAAATCGATTTATTTTTAGATTATAGTAAAGATATTATTGCCCAATTGGTTAATATTGTTGATGATAATTGTGTTGCTAAGATTAATAAGAAAATTCATGGGCTGTGGGAATTGAAGGTGGCGCTTATTATTCAGGGGTTCTTGGGTTTAGTTGGGCATAAGAGCTTTAATCTTATGTTTTATGGAAAGCCTGGAACTGGTAAGAGTGAACTTGCCAGTTTTTATCTTAAAAGTATGTATAGGTTAAGTAAATTTCAGGATTGCAGTAGTTTAACAATTCCGGGTTTAAGGGGTAGTACTAGTAAAATTAGTATAAATAATATAAGTTATAACATTCTTATTCCTGGGCTTCTTGAAAAATATGAGGCAACTGTATTAGATGAGTTTACTTCTCTTAATATTGGGGTTCGTGACGCAATGAAAACCTTGCTTATTTCTAATGCTATCACGGTTGAAACGGCGGATCAGCGAAAAGTTACTCAAAAAATGGCGTCTACTGTTGTCACTGGTAATCCTTATAAGAGCATTCAGAATATTATTAAGAAGCTTGAAATTGAAAAGGGTAAAAGAATTTGCGAGTTTGATTCCTTAGATCTTCAACAACTTAAGGTTGAAGTTCAAAATAGTAATGATGAGCTTGGGTTTAGAAGTGGGTATTATCTTACCGGGTTTGATACCCCGTTTCAGGATAGATTTGCTATAAGTTTTTTCTTAGATGGAAGTGGTGAGAAATATATTATGAAAGATGATGATAATTATAAAGTATTAACTGAAGCTGATCTTAGTAAAAGATTATTTATTGAAGGAATATATAATTATTTTAATAGTAAAAAGCACATTAAATTTTGGAAATTAAGTGATGAGGAAATAGAAATAGTTAATAATATTACAATTAGTTTAAGAGAATTAGTAGATAGTGATTTATGTAGTATTAATAGATTAATTACTAATGTGAAATTATCTTTGTTCGCGGTGGCAATACTTAATAATAGAAACAAAATTATTAAGGAAGATGGTGAGCTTGTTAATAAGTTATTTAGTTGTAGTGGGAGGTTCAGAGATTATGGCGAGAAAATTGTTTAATATAGCTTTTAATAAGGATCATAATTATAAACTATATTATAGAGATAATGATAAAAAAATTATTGAAAACGGATCTTATCATAGCTTTTTTTATATAGATTATAATTCATTTATTTCTAAGGAAGAAAAAATTAGGAACGAAGTTCTTAAAGAATTGGCCAATTGTGGATGCAGGTTTATTTCAAAGGTTGAGAGTGTTAATGTTGGAATTGTATTAAAATATTCTAAAAGTTGGCCTTATAAACTTGGAAATCTTAGCAGGTTTTTATATTCTAAGAGCATTATTTTTTATGAGATGGATATTGATGCCAAGAAGCAACTTCTTTCTAGAGAATTAAGAAATGTTTCTTTAGGAGATGATAAATTAAAAATTTTATATTTTGATATAGAAACCGATGATTCTCAGCCACTACAAACTCGTGAAGATGGAAAAGTTAGAGGAGTAATGAGTATATTGTGTTTTGCCGCCATGGATGATGAAGGAAATAAATATTATTATGATATTAATAAATTTGATGAAGAGCCCGCGTTGCTTAATAATCTTAGGCTTTTATTGAGTAAGTATGATGTTCTTATTACTTGGAATGGCGATAGGTTTGATATTCCAATTGTCAAGGAAAGATTTGAAAAATTTAACATTGCTTTTGATTGGGATAGTGTTATTTCTTTAGATTATATGTGGTTGTATAAAAAAAACAGTTGGGGAAGTAGAGAAAGTTATAGCTTAAGAAATATCGCATTATATGAGGGGGTTAGTGAAAAACTAAGTTTAGATAATAGAAAAGTTTTAGATTTATGGCAAAATGATAAAAAAATTCTTAAACAATATAATCTTAGGGATGTTGAAATTCTTAAACAACTAGAAGATAAACTTATGTTTATTAAACTTCATGAAATTCAAGCAAATATTGCCCACTGTACTCTTACAAGTACAGTATATGTTGGTGAATTAATAGACTGTCTTATACTTTATAATTCCCCTAAGAATTTTATTTTTAATAATGTCAATAGTGGTAATTCTATTATACATGAGAGTTATGCCGGAGGATACACTTTTTGTCTTAAGAGAGGCGTTTTTAATGATGTCGTTATTTTTGATTTTACAGGTTTATATCTTAGCGTAATGGTAAGTTGGAACATGAGTAAGTACACTAAACTTAATAATAAACAAGATGATTGTTATGAAAGTTTTAGTGATGAGTATAATAATAAATTTTATTCATCACATTATTTTAGTAAAGAGGATGGAATTATTAAAAATGTATTAGTTAAGCTCAAAGAAGAAAGAGATAAGATTAAGAGGATTAAAGATTATAAATTAAACAAAGGATTATTTCTTACAGAACAAGCAATTAAAACGGTGGGTAATAGTATTTATGGAGTTCATGGTGATAATAAAAAAAGATATTATGATATTGATGTTGCTAATTCTATAACTGCAACGGCGCGACAATTGACTAAGCGGGCGGTTAAGTGGCTTGAAGATGAGGGTTATGCTGTGGTTGGTGGGGATACGGATAGTTTTTTTGTAAGCGGAGTTGATGAAAATTATGTTCAAGAACTTCTTAATAAGCTTAATGAATATATTAAGAGTATTGCTCCTCTTAATAATATTGTAAGTATTGGTGTTGTTGGATACTATAAAAATTTTATGATGATTAATAAAAAAAATTATGCGTATTGTAATAGTATTGAAGACATTAAGATTAAAGGATTAAAAGCTATAAAAATTGATTTTTGTAAAGCGGGGGCGGCAATGCAAAAAAATATTATTAAATATATTTTTGAAGGACATGATTTAAATTATATTATTAATGAACTTCTTAAATTTAGAGATTTTGTAATTGGAGGTAATTTGGTGAAAGATGATTTAATAATTACTCAAGGAGTTAGTAAAAATTTTAATGAATATGGTGGGGAGAATAAAAGTGGCGGGGATATACCCGTGCCTTTGCACGTTAGATTAGCAATGGAAGATAAAAATAAAAATAATGCTCATTTTTATATTGGAAAAAAATATAGTTTGATAATTACTAAGAGAAATGGGGATGGTAAACTTGATGGGAAACTGGTTAATGATTGGACAGAGGAAAACGGATATTATGCTTTACACTATTGGAATGATTATATTTTAGAAAATTGTTTATTAATTTTAAAAATTGTTTTTGGAAACTCATACGATTGGGATAGTTTATATATTGATAAGGATACTTATAGAAAAACAGTGGAGAATGAAAGTTTATCAAAATATTATTAACGAAGTGATAAAATGATTGAAGTATATAACCGGGTTTTTTTTGCGGATGCGTTATTTTGTAGTAAAAATTTAAAGCTTAGAGTTAAAAGTTTTGATGAGCTCGGGTATTTAAATTATGATAATGATAGAATTGATAGAAGTTTTGTATGTTTAGATCATAGAAGATATTTATTTTGTTTAGATATTGAGTGTCATGATTTAGTTTTGAATGAGAACATTAGTAGAAGTTTTGAAATAGTTAAAAAAATTCATGCCCAAATTGGCGGGGTTATTAGATATACAGGTAGAGGATTTAATATATTAAACTATATTAATGTGGAAAACATAGTGAGTATTTTAGAAAATGATAATATTAAAATGTATGATTTTATTTATAATTTTGTTTTGGGAATAATTAATAAATTACAAATTGATAAAAATTTTATTGATTTACAACAATATCAAAGAGATGGAAAGTGTCGAGGATATTGTAGAAATTTTAATATTAAAATAAATAATGTTCATCCGTGGTGCATAAATATTTTACCAAGTTACTCTCTTAATGATATTTTTGAGAAATCGGTAAATAATAATAATATTAATCTTATAATTCCAGTTCTTGAAGAAGAAAAAATAGTAGAATATTATAGTACATATAAAAAAGGCACATTAAGTATTACTTCTTCCACACTAAAAATGGGGCATAATTATGAAATTGATGAAAAGTATGTTATTACTAAGTACTTAGATTATGAATATTTTCCACCTTGCATTAAAAAAATTGTTGAGGATAAAACTTGGAATTTTAATGATCGAAAAGTATTTTGTGGATATATGAATAGTAAGAGGGTAATTGATGGTAGTATACTTAATTATATATTATCAACTATATATTATGGAAATAGGGAAAAATTCGATAGGGCGATGATTAAGAGAAACTTTGATTTTTATGCTAGTCCTGGATTTATGATAAAAACATGTGCTGCAATTAAAGCATGTAACAAGTGTGTTGAATGTGGGTTTAAGACCCCGAATGATGGATATAGTGTGAAATGGGAAAAACACATTGATGAAGATTGAAAAAACACATATTATTACTAATGAGGTAAAACAGTTTATAAATGAAATATTTTCATTGACAATAAAAATAGATACATTTATAAACAAAAGTGTACCATGAAAAAGGATACATTTATAAACTCATTTATAAATGAAATAATTAATTCGTATAATTATGGGATTGTTATTACTACTGAGTTTATAATGTTTATAAATGAAATTTTTTTATTGACAATAAAAATAGATACATTTATAAACAAAAGTGTACCATGAAAAAGGATACATTTATAAACTCATTTATGAGTTATTATTATATAGTAATAATTTTAGTGGTATATAAATATTACTACTAGAAATGGATATATTTATATATAAGTTATATATCTTAAAATAATGGAGGATGATGTGCATGGTTGAAAGAAAGTTTAATTTAGAGGAAACAAAAGACAATAAAGGTACAATAGATGGAGAAGAAATATTTGAAATGAGTGATGATGAGATTGGGGAAATGAAGAGCAGAGGGTCGTTTTTTCCATTTTGGAGTAATAAAGAAATGCAACATGATAAAGTGTATAAATTTAAGTGTCTCAATGATACAATGAGTGTAAGAGAAATTGAGGATAAGTTTGTTAAAAAACCAACCCCAAGAATAATGTTAAATGTCGAAGAACTTGAAACTGGGTTGTGGTATACAATTTCTGCAAATAAGGATCGTAATGAACGTGGTAAATATTCAAGTTTAACAGATCAATTAAGAAAATTATATGCTTTAACAAAAGGCAAAGGAATGAAGGGAACAATATTTACTTTTATAAAAACAAAATATAAGCACGAAACATACGGAGAAACAGACGGGTACATCATAAATATTGTTCAATAATGTCGAGTTTGAGAATAGTGAAGGTATAATAATATGCAAAAGTATAAACTAGAATGTCCTAAACACAAAGCAGAAAAAACGGTGTGGGATGAGGCCTTAGAAAAGAGACTTTGTGGAATGTGTAGAGGAGAACTAGTTTCTATTAAAATAGAAGAAGAATCCTATGGAGGGGATATTGTGAATAATGAAAATATTAATGAACAAGACACGGCGAAAGTTATTAAGGAGAAAAAGCCAAGAACAGTAAAGGAAAAAACTGAAACTGATAAAATTAAAGATGGGATAGCGCTTAAGATCGTTGATCTTCTTAATAAGGAAAATGTTGATATTAAAGTGAAAACCGCAGCTATAAGCAGAGCATACCAAATAATTAAGGGAGCTTAAAATATGAAAATATTAAAGTGTCAACTAGATAAAGATTTCGTGAATGCACTAAATAAAGTTTTAAAAATTAGAATAGATAGAGAAAAAAAGTATGGTGATAGTTGGAAAAATGATTTCATAACTAATTATTATAATGTTAAGAATAAATATGAGAGGCTTAAGATGATGGTTGAGGGTAAAAAGAATGCCAAGCAATATGAGACAATAGAGGATACTCTCATAGATTTATGTAACTATTCATTATTTTGTTTAGCTCTTCTTAAGAGGAAAAAGAGATGAATATACAAGTATATAAGCCTGGATTTGATACAAAATTCATAAATAAGGATAATTCTACTACTTTTATTAATCCAGAAATTGTTAATTTAATAACTTTATTATCTTCAGCAAAGCACGGTGTTAGTTTATTATCTCCAAGTGATGCTGTTTTTCCAATGTTTAAGAAAGTTGATATTAAAATATTAATAAATGGTCGATTATATTTAAAACTCGGGGATGAGATTGGTAATGCTAGGGTTAAAGAAGACGTTAAAAATATTAAGAAAATATTTAATAATACTACTCCACAATATCATATAATAACTGATCTTAAGATTGTTAATAAGAATGAGGAAGTTTTAAAAAATATAAAGTTTGATGGTGTATTAACGCAATGTCTAGAAGTTGGCACGTATGTTGAATATGAAAAAATATTTTTGTATAAAAATTATATTATAAATAATAAGCATAGATATACTAAGATAATTTATATTGGAAATTCTCGGGATGGCGCCCGAGACGCTGGAATATTAGGGGTATTGGTAAATTCTAAAGTGAAATTTGATTTGTATGGAAACTGGGATCTTGAAAAGTGGCCAATGTCTAAGGGTAAATTATTATATTCAGAGTCTCAAAGAGTTCTTTCAAAATATAAATATGGGGTATGTTTAACAGAGGAGTTATATGTTAATTTTGGGCATAGGACTCCACGAATATATGAGTATATGTTAGCCGGGGCTATTCCGTTTGTTGAAACCCGATATCCAAGAGATCTTGCAGTAATTTCAGAAAATGATTTTAGGGTAGTGAATAGTGGTGAAGAACTAAAATTAAAAATAAAGTTTTTAGAAAAAAATGAACACTACAGAAAAGAATTACAAAAACAAGGGTATAAAATAGTTAAAAAATATTTTAGTGGAGAAATAGTTAAAAATAAATTATTAAAAGCATTAAATATTAAGAGGAATTAGTATGGAAGAAAAATATAAGGAATTATTTAAATGCATAAGAAATTGTAGAAAATGTGTTAGTACTGAATACTTATTAAATTATCCTCAGCCCGGATTATTTATGGGTAATAGAGTATTATTTATTGGACAAAATCCAGGCTATCCAAAGCCTGATATCATTGAGAGTGATAAAATAATCATGGATTTAAATAAAAATATTTTAGAAGTTCATAGTGCTTATAAGGAGGCGCAATTATCTTGGAAATTTTATAATAATTTTATAAAATTAATATTAAACGATTATAATTTTAGTATTATTAATATTGTTAGGTGTCCAACAAAAAACAACTTTTTTCCAGCTCAACAAATTATACGAAATTGCGTTGATAATTATTTAGTTAAGACAATTGAACTGATTAATCCAAAACATATTATTTGCTTAGGATCATTAGCTAAGGAGGAAATTAGCAAATTAAAAATTAATAAGAAATATAATATATATTATACTAAACATTATAGTTATTGGATGAGAATTAGTAAAGTCTTATTTGATAAAGAAATAAACAATATTAAACAATTCTTAGGTGAACAAGATGGTTGAATTTAATGATGTTAATGAAGTGATTAAGTATTACGCTATTAAACTAAGTGAAGCGTCAAGTACAATAAGTACTAATGATCATAATACCGGGACGTATAAGAATGAGTTAGCTGGAGAAATGATTCAAGAAACGTTTAGTATAAAAAATCCTCTTAAGGTATTATGTACTTATAAGAATCATAGGTTTTATCTTTGGTGGTTATATGGCGAGATATTGAGTGAATTATTAAATCTTGACCCGCCACTGATGTATAAGTATAAAAAAGAATTATTTTCTCAACACTATAAATTGTTAGAAGATGGTAGGATGCAATATATGTATGGTAGTAGGTGGGCAGAATTTAATCAATTTGTTAATGTGTATAAAAAACTTAAAAGTAATCCAAATACTAAGAGAGCAGTTATAAGCATATATACACCGTATGATACTGCGCCAGAAAGAAACGACGCCCCCTGTACAACTATGTATCAATTTATTCATAGAGATGGTGTGTTAAACATGGCTGTTTTTTATAGAAGCTGGGATTTTTTTGGTGGGTTTAAAACATATGATTTTGGATTAAGCAGTTTCATTCTCCAAAGTTTTTGTTCTTGGCTTGGAATGAAGCCGGGAAAACTATGTTTTTATGTTAATTCATTACATTATTATAAGAGAGATAAACAATTAATGTTGGATTTAATTAGTGAACTGTGTGATGATGATAGTGGTATGGCTAAGGAATTAAGCATATTTAATAATATGGATATTACTACTTTTTATGAGAAATTAAGAATAATTAAAAGTATAGAAGAAGCAGCGTATAATAAAAATTTTACTTATGCGAATTTTCTTCTTAAAAGCTTAAGTAATGAATTGTTTATAAATATGGCTAGTGTTTTTATTGAAAAAAATATTAAGAGGGAATAATGGAAAGTATAATAACTCTTAAGAACTGGATTATGAAAGAAGAAACCCGGCAGTACGCTGACATTAATTTAATTGCTAGTGAGAATTATAGTTATCCAATGGTTAGGAAAATTGTTGGAAGTTGTTTATCACATAAGTATAGTGAGGGAACGGTTGGCAAGAGGTATTATGCTGGTAATAAGTTTATTGATTTAATTGAGGAGGATTGTAAGGAAACCGTGCTAGAATTATTTAATGCTAAAAATGATTATATCGCTAATGTTCAACCTCTTAGTGGTACCGATGCTAATTTGAGTGTTTTTTATGCTGTTACTAAAATAAGAGGTAAAAAGGAAATAAGGATATTAAGTCTTGATTTAAGTTGTGGTGGGCATCTCAGCCACGGGAATAAGAATACTTTTACTAATGATTTTTTCATAGTTAAAAATTATTATGTAAATAAAGAAACTCAGCTCTTAGATTATGATGAAATTCGTAGTATCGCCTTAGAATTTAAGCCAGATCTCATTATTAGTGGAGCGAGTGCGTATCCAAGAATTATTGATTTTAATAAGTTTAATGATGTGGCCATGGAGGTTGGGGCATTACACTTGGCTGATATTGCTCATATAGCTGGGTTATGTTGTAGCGGGTATCATCCAAGTCCGGTTGGGGTGAGTGATTTTATAGCATTTACAACACATAAAACTTTAAGAGGCCCAAGGGGGGCGGTGATATTATGTAGGAAAGAGTTTGAGAAGCAGCTTAATAGCGCCGTTTTCCCCGGATTGCACGGTGGACCACACAATAATGTTGTTGCCGCAAAAAGCTATTGTTTCAAGGTAAACGTTGATAATAGTTATAAAGAATATGTTTCAAATGTTATTAATAATGCTAAGGTGATGAGTAGAGAATTTATAAATAGAGGATATAAGGTTATAACGGGCGGAACAGATAATCATCTTCTTCTCGTTGATATTAAGGGCAGCATCGGAATTGATGGTAGAGAAGCTCAGGAACTTTTAGAAGAAAATAATATTATTGTTAATGCGAATTCAATACCGTTTGATACATCACCACCCTATAGGCCTAGTGGGATAAGACTGGGCTCTCCATTTATGACTGCTTTAGATTATAAGGAACAAGATTTTGTTAAAATAGTTGAAGAAATAGATTATATATTACGAGGTGTACAAAAATGAAAATTTTGGGTATTGATGCGTCACTTACTAATTTTGCAACGTGTATTTATGAGGGCGATGATAAAATTTGTATTAATGATATTTTTAAGAGTAAAAAGAAGGATGTTAATAGGTTAAATGATATTTCGTTATTTCTTAAGGGCATATTGTTGCCTAATGATTTTGATGGTATAGTACTAGAAGGATATAGTTATGGTTCTAGAAATAGTATGGTTTTTGATATTGGAGAATTAGGTGGGATTATTAAAATAATTATTAGGGATTATATTATTGATGTTAGAAAATTTAGAGCAAAGCGATGTACATTATTAATAGTTCCTCCTCAAACTCTTAAGAAATATATTTGCGGCGCTGGTAATGCGAAGAAGAATATTATGATTCAACAAATTTATAAAAAATATAATAAGGAATTTAAGGATGATAATAGTGCTGATGCATTCGCCTTAGCTAAACTTGGTGAAGTATATTATTATTTTAATGAAGGTTCTATATCATTTAAGAAAGACACTGAATTATTTAATAAATTAAAAATTTATAAGAGCAGCGATTTTGATGGTGGTGAGTGATGTGGTTTTTACTGTCATAGTCTTAGTGATCACGCTATTGTAAAACAGTACAATAATAAAAACAGTATAAGAATAAAAATTAATGTTGGGTGTTGTCGAGTTAAAAAGTGTTAAAAAGTGTAATTGTATAAAATATAAGAGGAGAATTAATGAGTGATTATGAATGGCAGGAGAAGGCTCTTAAAAATTTTGTTAATAATGATGGCTTGGGAATAATAGTAGCGCCAACTGGGGCCGGTAAAACTAGGCTTGGTATTAGTGCGGTGAGATATCTGAGTTCAATTTCTACGACTTTAGTGTTAGTACACACCACCGTTCTTCTTAATCAATGGAAGAAGGAATTGGGCGAAGTATTTGGTAGTGATAATGTCGGAGTATATTATGGAAGTGAGAAAAATTTAAAATTTATTACTGTGGGCATTATTAATAGCGTGTATAATGATTTTCAGAAGTTTGATAATGTTTTCGATTTTATTATTTATGACGAAGTTCATCATATTCCAAGTAATGAATACAAAAAATTATTGAATCTTGGTTCTAAGTATAAGCTTGGTCTTACGGCAACGATTAATCGAAGTGATGAGCTTGAATCATTAATTTTTGAAAAAATTGGTAAAATAGTATATAAGTATAATGAAGAAGAAGCCCAGCGGGATGGTGTGATTAACAAATTTAATCTTTTTAATGTTAGTATAAAATTAACAGATTCTGAGAGGATAGGGTATGATAGGTATAGTGAGTATATTAAGAATAATTATGCTTTTAGTAAAGAATTTAAAGATCAACATTTTATTATTAAGAGAGTAATTAATGCTAGGAAAGAAATAATTTTTAAGTGTGATAATAAGTTATTATGGACGACGAATTTTGTTCAAGAAAATGTTATTAGTAAGAAGATTATAGTGTTTAATGAGTATAATGAATTAGCAACTAAGCTTTATAATTCATTAGATATAAAGAATAAGTTTCTTATACATAGTAGTATTAATAAGAAACAAGGAATAAAGTTTCTTATGGAGTTTAGTGATTGTGATAGTGGCGTATTGTTTTGTAGTAAGATGTTTGACGAGGGGCTTAATATTGTTGATATTGATTGTGCAATAATAGTTTCTGGGAATTCTACTGAGAGACAGTTTAAGCAGAGAGTGGGTAGATGTCTAAGAATTAAGGATAAGATTGTGAGTATTTATCAATTATATTGTTGTAATACTATTGATGAAAAGAATTGTGGTGCTAAGACCAAGTTTGTTGAGGATTATTGTTCAAGAGTATATTGGGAGGAGTATAATGTTTAAGGATTTTATTGGAAAGAATGTTAAAGTGCCTTATTATGATGGTGGGGTATTAAAGATTGCCCGTGGAATTCTTGAAGAGGAAGATATTATTTTTCTTAGGATTAATGGAAAATTGGGAGTTATTATTATTAATAAGAAGAATGTTGAAAAGGTGTCGTTTTCTAAGAGGGTGGATTAATGAATTATAAAAATCATATACTTTTCGCGATAACACTTAATATTATAGTATTGTTTTTATTATTTTATTATAAAGTGTTTAGGTTTGAGGTAAGTGTTAGTATTGTTATTTATTGTTTTATTATTATAATATTATCTTCTATTCTTCCGGATTTGGATAGTGCTAGTTCAAAGATTAGGGGGTTAATATATTTTTTGATGATTTTTTTAATATTTTATAATTTATATGTTGAAGATTATTTTACAATATTGTTTTTGTCATTATTATCTTTTTATATTTTGTTAATGAAGCACCGGGCTGGATTATTTGGGTTAGGTACTCATAGTCTTATACTTGGGTTAATTATCGCGTCAATATTATACTTTTATTATAATAATATATTGTATTTTATAGTATTTATAGTAAGTTTTTATAGTCATCTCTTAGCTGATATTAGTACTTATAAAGGAAAGTTCAATGTTCTTAGGTGGTTGTGAATGAATAAGAAACTTTTCGAGTTTGGATTCGAAGACCCTGTTCCAAAGAAGGAATTTGTAGAAGATGATCCAAATTATATTTGTAAGTGTGGTGGTAGTTTAGTATGGCAAAGAAGTTATTGGAAGGGTTGTGTTTATTGTATGATTTTTAAGTGTTATAAATGTAATTCTGAAATAATTAGAGAATAAGTGATTAATATTAATAAGAAAATATTAACAAATTAATAAGAAAATATTAACGAATATTAGTATTAATTATATGATAGTAACATTTTTTATAAAAAATATAGTATATAAACACGGTTTATAAATAAGCTTCGTTTATATACTAGTTTATAAATCTTTCCAGATAAATTTATATACTCGAGTTGTTATCATTATATAGTAATAAAACGGTGTTACTATGATATAGTATTTTAATAGTGTTAAATAGGGTAATATAGGGATGTGTTATTAATTCTGTAATGATAACAGTGTTAGTTTATAAATGTTATCTTTTTTAATAGAAAGATTTATATATAAGTTATGATATTTAATATTATATTAGCTTTGGAGGTATCTTCAACATACCCTATAAGCGCTAACGAGTATGTATTGGGATCGTTAGGATGGGTGCCTCAGGGGCAAAATAGTTATAATTTATATGATATAAATGTTTATAGTAGTTGTAAAAAGATGTTAAAAGAGGTGTTGTGATATGAGTACTTTAAAAGAAACCCGGAACGCAGTGTCAAGAGGATTGATTATAGCATCAAATAAATATTTAAAAAACGAAAATGATGCTTCGTGGCAAGAATTGTGTAAGGTTATAGCTAATAATATGAATACCGCGAGAGAAAAGATGAGCGTGAAATAAATATGATAATTAAGGAAGATGAAATAATAAATGCTATATTTTATTATCAAAGAAATAGGGTTAAGAAATTATTAGATATAAGAATGTGGGTGTTACAGCAATGACTAGTTTTTGTGGCGAGTGTGGGGCTTATATTTATCATAATTATAATCTTGTTAAGTGTAATGATTGTAATATGTTACTTTGTCAAGGTTGTCGGAGAACCATAAATAACTTTTTTTATTGTGGTTCTTGCAAGAATGAAAGAATAGGTAGGGGTGATATTTGATGAGTAAACATGTTAAGAGGGAAATTGATAATGGTCTTAGTGTATTAGCGCAGAGTATTATTGACGAGAATAGTTTAGATTATATTAATATTGAAGAAATAGTTTTCGTTAAGTATCTTAAAGATATTAAGAGCGGTGATGTTCTTGGCCGGTGTTGTTTACTTGGTGATAGGACACAGTTTTTAAGTGATAAAAAGTTTATGATAGAATTCCCGCCAGAATATTATAAGTTAACCAGTGATCAACAAAGAAGGGTCATGCACCATGAATTATTACATATTCATCCAAAGGGTGATAGGTTGGTCGACCATGATATTCAGGAGTTTCTAGAAATTGCTGAGAAGTATGACGGGCTTGATCTTTATAAAAAAATTAAGTTATTAAAACAAGAGTGGAATAATGGGAAGGAGGGTAAGAAGATTAAAAGAGGAAAGATCAAGGTTGAAGATGGTGATGACAATGAGTGATGTTGAAGAGATGAGTATTGTAGAATTGAATAATTATTGTTTAAAACATAATAAAAATATTATTATTCATAAGGGTAAGATGGTTGGGTTTAGTAATGATTTAGGTGTATGAACCATGGAAAAGGATGATTGTTTGAGCGAAGTTAATGAGAGGATTAATCTTATACAGAGAAGGTTAATGGTCGGTAAGAAGGTCGAGGCTAGGATTAACGAGTTAATGATTATTTCTAATGATATTCTTAGGATTAGTAAAATAGAATGTGAAATGGTTGATGAATTAATGAAAAAAGTTAATAATATGGATTTAAGAATTGACGAGGAAGACTTTCATTTTTATGGTTGAAATAATGAAGAACAAATTATCAGCGTACTCGGTCAGGATCAAACGAGATAGTAATTTTGAGTGGAACGCGTACCAAGACGCAATAGGAGAATCGTTACTATGGAGATGATGAATGATGGTTAATGAAACAGTGCATGGAAAGTTTGTTATTATTGATGGTGGATCGGTGTTGGAGTGTGTCAATTACGCAGTACAGAATAAGATTAAGCTATGCACACTGAACAAAACGGGAGTTGCGATCAAGAAAAAGTTAGTGCCGAAGCAGTGGTACGATACCGCAACCGTGCTCAAAAATTATGAGTTGCACGACCTCACACCGTATGAGTTAAGGAATGCTGAACGGCTGAAATTGCGTCTGTTGTTCCTTGGCAGGTTCGCCGACAATAGCGACCTCATTGGCTACCTCCTCGACGACTTTGGGCGTTTCCTCGGGGTACCCAAACGGAAGAAGAGGGTGAAAGCATGATTGAGAAGTGGACGTTAATTAAAAGATTAGGATTTAAGGTGCATCAATTGTCTGATATGAGTTTCAACACCCTGAAAATTCCGGAAGGTGAGGAGTTATTAAGCTTTCCAGAATTACACAGGCTACTTTATCATGATGCGGAAAGGCTCGGTTTAGATACGAATCGGTCTTATTTTGGCAAGGACAAAAAAGGTAACGCGCGGGCTTGCTGGCTCGGCAGTTTCAACTACCTTTCCAATTTCATCGCCGACGACAGGCTCATTAACGACCTCAGCGCCTTGCGTGGGGTACTCACAAAAAAGAAGAAGGTGAAGAATAATGGTTGATTCAAGAGCGATAATTAAGAGAGACTTATACTGCGAACATTGTGAAGAAGGTATTTATACTTGTGACGGTTGTGAAGATTATTTTAAAGACGGAAATGATTTATGTTGTCACAAAGATGGTCATTTTCATAATAGTTGCATTCCAGAAAACATGGATAACCCGAGGGTGAAAAGATGAATATTTCAAGAGCTGAACTGGATGAAGTAAGCGTATTATTAGACAAGGCAGAATTGATGTTAAGACGGGAAAGTTACTTACTCAGCAACATAATTAGTCAAGCTCATTACAACATCCTCGCGATTATTAACGAATACGAACCAAAAGAGGAATAATGAGTTACGGACTAGCCATATGGTTTAAAAATCATGCGTTAGCTGGACATTGCCAAAATTGCTGCGACAAAGAAGAGAATCACAACTTTCGCATGAACGCCTGCTTTGGCGGGTATCCTGAAAATTGTCCGTATGAAAAGAAGAAGGTGAAGACATGAGTGGTATCAAAAGCGTATTTCATAAATGGATAACTGAAATGAAGTCAATGGATGTTTCAGATGACTACAAACGAGGTTATAAAGCGGGCTGGAAATCAGCTATCAAGCAATATGATTATCTTGTTGGGAGATGGAATCCGATTATGCTTAAATTTATAGAAGAAGAAATCCCTGAAGGGAAGAAACGATGAATCCTAAAACGTGCCCATTCTGTGGGTATAAGAAGTCGAAGAGTGTTCATGCAGTGTGGGATGGCGAGTTTTACAGGTATTGTCTTAAATGCCGAGCGACCAGCCCACCCGCAAAGACTCAACATGAAGGAAACATTTACTGGAATCGGAGAGTGAAAGGATGAAAATACGCCCTTATTCAAAGCTTTTGCAATGTCAATCTATTAGCAAGATGGGGGATCGCTGCCAAAGAATAAAGGGACATCGTGGTTTTCACGAACACAAACTCGCCTGGACTAAAGGATACAATCTAAAAACAAGAAAAGAGGTGAAGTGATGAAGCGTGAGTCCGGTTATTATTGGGTGGAGATTGAAGTATTTGATGGAGCAGATTGGGAGATTGTAGAAGACGTAGGATACTGGGATGGTTATGAATGGAACTTCGCAAGGTATAACACAGCCAAGCCACCACCCAAGATTGATGAACAACACATACCATGGAGGAAATCATGAAGATTATCGTGTATGAACGAGAAGCGGACAGCAGCGGCATTATGTGGGCGCACTTATACATTGACGATAAAAGCAGAGCATACGCTCCGCTTTCAACCATCAAAAAACGAGTGAATACGCTACTCAACAATTGCGGAAACGCCACGTTAACAATTAAAAGGGAACGATGAAAATCCACTATTGTAAAATATGCGGGAAAGAATTGAAGTCATTAGGTATAGCAAGACACATGGCTATGCACCGAGATAAAAGAAAAGATAAACAACAGGAGTTACCATGATCGTGTGTAAGCGGTGCGGACGAGAACATGATCTAGAATTATTGGAAGATATTGGAAGTTATAATAATGAAAAAACGAAAAAAAGACATTGATATAGACTCATTTTGTGAAGGTTTCGAACTTGGTGCTAGTTTTGTATTAATTAAATTATTTAAAAAGAGGTGTAAGTGATGAAAATAGTATTAAATAAAATTCGGGGAGTATTAGCTCTTAGTGAAGAAGCAATGCTGTACCTGGTTAAGAAGAATAGTAGTATTATTAAGAAAATAAATCGGTTTGATTACCTCGGAGATCATTTATATGATGGTATTAGAAAAGTAGGGAAATTAATTGATGGCAAGTATCATTATTTTTCTTATGATTTAATTGATGATGAGTGGGCGTACACGCTTATTGATTCCAGAAACACCAGGGTTAGTGATGACTTAATAGAAGTTGTTGAAAAATTTGGAGAATTATGTAATGTTATAGAAACGTTTGAGCCAAAAATAGTAGAAATAGATAGCAGTTTTGAAGAGTACAACATCGATGAGGACGAGAATGGTGAAGTACTTTGCAAGAGAAATTAAGTGATTTAGAATCAATTATTAAAGCGCAATCATCAAAAAGCATCGTGTTACTTAGTGATGTTGTTTTCAAATTGTTGTGTGAATACGCTGGTAGCAAGTTTACAAGATATAAGAGAAGACCGAGACTTCCAAGGCTGAAAGGATATTATACTAGGGTTGGCGCGTATGACTCAAAAGTTTATTCATAAGAATGATGTGCGAAGTAATGGTCTAAGAATTATTTGTACGGCCTGTATTATTTATTTTATGATAATGTATATATTAAATTTTGATAAGATTGTATTACTTATACTTTTTATAGCGAGTATTGTTTTATTAGTATTGTATTTGATATACGGTGTTGATTTAAAAGAGGTTGATGATAATGTATGAAGTAACTAATATAGTGAAAAATAAATTAGAGTTTCAAAGAATTATTACTAAGGAAATATATAATAAGAAAGATATTAGTAAAATTGATAAAAACATTTTTTTTAAACATATTAATAATTTATTAGCCGAATACAGTATATTATCCGATAAGTATATTCGTATATTTGAACGATGCAAAGCGTATGAGCAACACGCTAGTATTAGTAAAGGTAATAAGTATACTAATGCTCAAAGAACAGTGAATGAATTAATAAAGATAGAGCATGACAATAACGGTGGGTTAATACTTAACGGAAAACTAAGAAGATGATAAAAAAATAGATATTTTTATATACTAGTTATTATTTTTAATATTTTTTGTATGGGAGTGTATGAAAACAATGAATGAAAAAAACAATGATGATAACGTTGATGTTGATACAATAGATATTAGTAAACTTGAAGAGTATACTAGTGCTAGTATTTTTCTCACTCCGGAAATGAATAGCGATGCTGAGTGTATAATGAAAAAGTATAGTTTTAAGAAGAATAAAGTGTTATTTAATGCTCTTAAGATTGGCTTAGAGTATATGAAGAAAGCGGAGCAAGTGAATGAATAAAAAAATAACTTGGGCTCTCAGTGGTAGTGCTGGGGTAATACTTTTAATACTAGTATTATTTATGCTTAATTCGGGAACTAGTAAATGTAAAGAAGATGGTGTGTATGATAATATAACTAGTAAATGTGTTTATTCTACCACGCTTCCTAGCGAGTGTAAATACGATGGGGATTTAATAAGCGGAACTTGTTATTATGATAAACAGGGAATATTTGGTAGCGGTAGTGCGTTGTTACTTATTTCACTCACAGCAATAATTTTATTAATTGTTTGGATATTATTTATGTTTATTGGAATAAAGAAGGATGCTGGTGGAAGGGAAGAAGTACAGTGGGATGATGAAACGCGAGAGATTTTACGTGTTGCTATTGCAAGAAAACTTAAACTTCCTATTAATGACGGAAAGGCTAATGAGGAAGATATTGATATTCGTCCAATGATTGAGCCATTCATTACAAAGAATAACGAGAGGTTTATACAAGCAGAAATAGAAATTCATAATGCTCCTATACGGTATGCTAGTTGGAATGGCATATCAACGTTATTAATTCCTTTAAGTAGGGGTATTGAAAAAGTTCGAAATTTAGAGTTTGGTATACAAAAGAGAAGTTTTCATTATTATATTAGAAAACCAAAAACCCGACCGTTGTATAATCTTCAGGATAAAAATGAAAGATTGTTAGAAAGCGGTATAGAAAGCGGCGATATCAGTAGAGAAGATATTAATAAGGCTATTACTACACCACAATTACAAATTGGAGAAGAGGATGAAGATGATGATACTAATATTCAAAGGCGTGGTAGGGGTAAAAAGATAATTGAGGGTGATTAAATATGATAGAAATTTGCTTATTTAATCCTGGTGATATTGATATTGATAAGATTTGTGGTTATTGTGGATTAAATGATGGTGATGAAAACGGGAAAGATTCAACGTCAATAATTTGTTATGGTTGCTCAACATTTTACAGAATATATCATGGTTTACCATTATCAAATGACCAAAAATTATTAGCGGAAAAGATTAGTGAGGAAGAATTAAGAGTAAGATTAAAATTTATTAGAGATAAAGAAAATGGTAGTGTTGGAAGAATTAGTGGCGAGGAAGCATTATTATCATTAGTTTTAGGTTATATAGTTAATAAATTGTGAGGGTGAAAAGATGAATGATGAAGAACAAAATAAATTAGTAACTTGTTATATTGAACAAATTAATGTTAATGATGAGGAAACTAATATATTATGTTTATGTGCTAAGAGAAACTCTTGGTTTAAACTGTTTTTATTTGGTAGTAAGCAGGTAGGAGTGTTTAAAGTATTAAAAGATGCTAATTTCGTGGTTGGGGATGATGTTATAGCAACTTTTAATCATAATGATGAAATAATAGATGTTAAAAAAATAAAAGATTTAAATGTTAAGTAGGAGGATAATGAAAAACGTAACATTTTTTATATTATTAATAATAATGAGTACCCTGGTATATAGTTATGATTATGAAAAAGAATTAACGACTGCGCAATTACCATTTAATAATTTTACAATGTTTAATTTTGATGTCATTGATTTAAATAGTGATTTAATATTTTATAGTGTTAATTCATCAAATAATTTATTAATAGCGAAGACCAGTGATAATATTACTTCTCTTAGTAATATTGATGTTAGAGTTAATATTAGTATTCCTTTTAATTATGATGTTGGAGAAAAAATAGAGTACTTGATAGTTAAGAATAATTTGAGTAATGTAGTGTTTAATAAAAGTTTTAGGATAAAAATTAATAAGAGTGAAGAAGTAAGATTTATCCAGTTAGATATTAATAGTTTTGAGTATAGTGATATTTGTAATTTTAGGCTTCCATTAGTATTAAATAAGAGTATTGTAGTTAGTGGTAGAGCGGGTGATAATTTAACGGGTAAAGATGTTACTAATAATTTTGTTCATATTAATAATGTGACTACTATAGTTGATGTTGATAATGTTAGTGAAGTAATGTTGTTTATTAATCTTAGTCAAAGCGTTAATACGTCTAATATTAAAGAATTTTATGAGTTTGATGTTGGCGGAATCAAAAGTAACGTTAGTTTTAATTTTAAAATTATTGAGTGTGTGGCTAGTCTTGCAGATTTTGCTAAGGCGTTAGATGAGTGTTCTCGACTTTATAATCATGAATCTACTGAGTATGCTCTTTGTTATGCTAAGGCACAATCTATATATTATCAGAAGATAGTTGATGAATTGAATAAAGCAAATCGGAGTACTGTAGTTAATAATACTGTAGAAGTTATAGTTCCAAGAGATGTTATTCATAATGTTTTAGAAGTTGATGATTACGCGACGTTATTAGACGCAGCTGGTTTAGCTAAGAATATGCGTAATCTTAGTGACATGCTTACTGCGAGCCAGCAAGAACTTCTTAGATTACAGTTACAATATCCGGAGCTTCTTGAACAGAGTGTTAAGGAATACCAGTTAAGAATTGAACAAGAAAGAAAGGAGAGGGTGGGAAAGGTTAGTATATGGTACTTAATAATTTTTGTTATAGTGCTCGTTATATTTTGTATTGGTTATGTTATTTATTCATATGATAAGAATTCAATGTGGCCTTGGGGGTGGTAACAATAACAAAATACTATGTTATTACTCATGAGTTAAAAACGTTTATAAATGAAAAATTTGTATGGTCAATAAATAATAGATACATTTATAAACAAAAGTGTACTATGAAAATAGTTAAGTTTATAAACTCATTTATAAATGAAATAATTAAGTTATATAATTATGGGGTTGTTATTACTAATGAGTTAAAACAGTTTATAAATGAAAAATTTGTATGGTCAATAAATAATAGATATATTTATAAATAGGAAGGTGATATTGTATGGGTGAAGAATACTGGGGTATCTTTGAGAGTCCCACAACTATAGAAATTGTTAAGATGAGAAATGTTGATAATAAACTTAATGCAATAGAGTATAAACCCGCCGGGGTGGTGTTTGGCTCTTGGAAGGTAGTAGAAAATATTCCAGTGGAATTATGTGGAAAGCCAAAAGAATTTATTAAGAAAGGAACAAGGTCGGGGATGAAAGTTATCAGGTTTAAGTGTGATATTAACGTAAAGAATAAATATATTAATGATATTAATATTGATTTATATAGTGAACTTACTACTCTTCGCAGTGAAAATAATAAGTTGAAGCTTGATATTGAGAGGCTTAATCGTAAACTTTATGATAGTGATATTGATGAAGGAGTACAAAGCGAGATGGAGAAACAAGCCCAGTATTTTAGTAAGATTAAGAGTGCTATGAGTACAGCGACTGAACTTGGTCTTAGCCCATTTGCTTCAAGGCTGCCGTTTCGTCCAGGATCTTCGTTACCGCCGAGGAATGACTAATGGGTTTAGAAATTAAGAATGTTGCAAGGCATTGGAATAAGGAATTAAGCGAGGCAGATAAGCTTAGAAACTATGCTCTTGCAAAGCTTGATATGAGCAAATTATTTGTTCCTAATCCAGAAGGGCATGGTACATTAATATATGGTGAGTTTATGAAATGGATTATAAATAATATGAGAAGGGGTAATTATAATAGTGTTTGCGATGTATTATTATTATTTCTTAAAGATTATAATGTTACTTCTAAGCAAATACGTGATGATTTAAACCTGGCTTTTAGGAAGCAAAGTTATATAATCGAACAATTTAAGAGTTTTATAGAAGATGAAAGTGTTAAGAAGAAAAGTATTCTTAATAAAGAAATGTTACTTAAAGAAAATATTGTCGATGATGATGAAGTAGAAGTTGGTGATGACGCATGAGTATATTATTTGATGAGCAAAGGTTTATTGATGAATCGATGGGTCTTGAAATGCAGCGTGATTTTGATGATTTTTATAAGTCAACGTGGAAAATTCCGCTCGGTACTAAAGAACCATATGATAACTATAATGGCGAGAGTACAGATGATGATTGGGTTTTTTGGGAAATTACTCCTAAGGAAGTGTTTAACATATTTATCGGTAGCAGGGCTGGTACTCATAAGAGTGTATTGATGAAGAGGTTTATGACATATTATTATTATAAAAATTTTAAAATTACTTATTTTGATCCTAAGAGTACAGATACTATTTTAGCTAAAAGGTTTGGTAGTGGCAGGAGAAGTTATAAAAGAGAAAACCCCGTGAAGTTACCCGTGGTTGGTTGTCTTCCAAGTTTCGTGTCTCGTCAAACGGGGTTTGCGCCACTGCCCGCTGACATTATTAGTAAGTATGAGTATTATTTTACTCTTGATTTCAGGAGTATTACGGAGAGGGCGGAGTGGCAAACGCTTCTTGGAACTACTCAAGCTGGCACTGATGCTCTTATTCGTTTAGCTCCTAAGTGTAAAAGTTTTAATCAATTAACGTCTAAGATTAAGGATGATAAAGATGTGCATGTTGGTAGTGCAAAGAGTTTAAGAAATATCTTGGAGTCTTGGAAGGTTGACCAGGTGTTTAATGCTAAAGGCGACACATTAAAATTTGGTAACGGAACTATGAAGGATATAAAATATAAGTTTATTAATATTGCCAGGCTTTGGAATAAAGGATTAATTCCAGATATTGCTTTTATGGAAAGAGCGCAGGAATTACAAAAAATAGTTGTTACTAAGGTTCTTCAGCAACAGATGAGGTATAGTGAAACTCATAATGTTAGAAAGCTTAATATTCATGATGATTGCATGACTTATCTTAATGATCCTAATGATACTTGTTCGCAGTTAGTATCACAGACTATTAATCTTGGTCGTACTAAGAAGTTTAATAATATTTTTGCTGTACAGAATCCGGTAGAATTTAACGGTAATATTATTGATGTTTGCAAGGACAAGTTTATTGGAGATTTGGGTAATCCTGAGCAAGTTAGAAAATATTTTACTAAGGAACAATATGATATCATAAGAAACTTACATTATGATGATTCTCAAAGGCCTAAGATTGATGTTGAGTATGCTTGGTTTGGTGTTGATAGAAGAAAATACCAGACTTTTTATGTAGCGGGAAGTCCGTGTGGGCATACATGGTAAAAACTAAAAAGATATGTGATGAATTATATTATTAGTTTTTTAAATGAATAGGAGGTAGGAGAATATGGCATTTTGGGGAAAAAAGAAAAAGATAGAAAATAAGGTTGAAGATGTTAAAATTGAGGAGGATGGAACAGTGGTAGATAAAGAAGTAGTACAAAGAGAAGAAGAAATTGTTATGCCGGAGACAGAACAAAAAGTTGAAGAAGTTGTTAAGGAGAGGAGGAAAGAACTTTTCAGTACTTATATTGTTTTTGAGACTGATAATGTTAAGTTGTGGAGTGATTTGCAGCAAGCTTTTACTCAAATGCATGATCTTGGTAAGATAGATATTAGGATAATGCAGAATAAGACTGGGCGATATGAAGAACTAGACCAGAAAAGTTCTCAGGAGTATGGCGAAAGTAGAAGAATAGCTAGTGAGAAGAAGGGAGCTGAAATGTTTAGTTCGGAGTGGATTTTGAAGTATAGCTAGAAACTTTTTTTATTTTGCTTATTTTTTTAGTAAAAAAGAGGTGATTTAATATGAGAAATAAGGCCAGATGTAGTATTGATGGCGATGAAGCTGGGGTGGTGTATGATGAAGTAACTGGTAAGAGGTTATTTAATGTTATTAATAAAACTAAGGTTAGCAGTTATGAACTAGATGAAGTTTTTAATTCTTGGAGCGATGATAGGTAATGTCTTGTCCAAGATGTAATTCAGAGAATGTTATAGGAGCTGGATTTGTAGTAACTAAAACTTATAATAAAAGATATCGTTGGAAATGTGTAAATTGTAAAAGTATATTTATTGTTAATCCAATATCAAAGTTTTTAGATGATAATAAGGTTAAGGAAATAATTAGATTAAGTAAAAGAATTAATTATAATGCTTCGAAGAATGATCATAGGAGAAGAAAATATTATTCATCAAAGATTATAGCAATGATTATGAATATTAATGTTAAAACAGTTAAGAAAATTCTTAGACAGTATAGGATACTTCATCCGTCATGGAAAAAGTGGTGTAGGTAATGAATGAAAAAATTTCGGTTATAGCTAAGAATATAATGATTTTTTTATTAGTTGTTAATGTGTTTATAGTATTTTTTGTTATGTATATTAATAATGATTATAAAGCGTATGTTAGTTCAAATATTAATTATAGTTTTAGTATTAATAATATTACTGTTATTATCGATGATGATTTTATTAATAGTAATCCCGGATTTAATGCTAAACATTATGTTAAGTTACTACCAAAAAATTACTTTGTTGGTTTGGATACTATTTATTTTGTTAATCAAAAAAATATTATCTTAGAATTATATGATAAAAATAAACAATTTACTACACAAGCTATTTATTATAAATACGAACGTAGTATATACGTATTTGATACTCAAGATACTGAGTTTGTTTTATTACACGAGCTTGGTCATCATGTTCATGATTCATTAATGAGTAATAATGAGCAAAAAAAGTACAAGTATATTTTTAATAATAAGAACATTTTTCTTAGAGAATATACTTCAACGAATGATGACGAAGGGTTTGCTGATGGATTTGCATGTTATTATCTTAGTATTAAAAATAAGAGGGTTCGTATGGGCGAGTATTATGATAAGAAATTAATTAAGAAAGTAGAAAATAATAGGTTTTATAGTTGTATTGATGAATTTACTAGCGATGAAAAGAAGTTTTTTGATTATGTTAATAAAAAATATAATGTGGAGGTTGAATCGTATGGATAGAGGAGATTGCTATATTTGGAGTTTAATTATTGTTGTGTCAAGTTATATTGTGTTATTGATATTTAAGCAAGGTCATGAACTTGTATTAGCTAATATTATTGAATATACGTATATTATTATATTACTGTTTATTTCCGTAGTTGGTATATTATATGATAGAAGTTTAACTGCGGATTTTGATGGTAGTAAGTTATTATGAAAAAAATTAAGAAAGTTAGTGTGACGGTTAGGAAAGTAGTAGTGCATGCTAGAACTAATTACAGAAATAATGTTAATAAGTATGATTACACAAATTTTTTAGCTGCAA
>Ga0209210_1000264_pt1 | contig 59383 bp, 71 predicted proteins | sample RifGroA1_FD_183991 | JGI IMG/M metagenome (GOLD analysis project Ga0209210, IMG submission 183991) | Contaminated groundwater microbial communities from Rifle, Colorado, USA - Rifle Groundwater A1 (SPAdes) (version 2) | ecosystem: Environmental > Aquatic > Deep subsurface > Groundwater >...
CGATTCGATCAATTGACCCAACAAGCTCACCAAATTTTAGAAAAGAAACCGTTGTGATTTTTGGTAAACTAACTCTGGATATTTAACAATTTCAACCCAATTTGCGGTTCGGAAATCATCAACTACTCCCAGTATCTTGCTTATGAACAATTTTGGTATAGAATTAAAAAATCTCGGATCAGATGAACCTATTTAGAATTGGTTTTTGGATAAGAGGGGCAATTTTTGGAATTAGTTTCTAGGCAATTTTTTGATAACCTTTGGCATTGGGATGGAGGTCGTCAAATTTTAAGCTTTGCTCTGTAATCACTCCAAAATATCCGCTACAAATGTAGCGTTGTATTTATTGGCAAGACTTTGCTGATCAGTTTTATACTTCTTGTTGAAAATAACAAAATTTTAGAAATTTTGGATATTAGAAAAAGACTAAAAGAACCTACAAGTAACTTTTTTCCCCTTCGATAAACTCAGGGTCTTCGGCCTCAAAAAGCTATATTAACAAACACCAAGCCAGTTGACCTAGATAAAGTTGTGAATAACTTTCAGGTAACACCTTGTGTAGTTGACATTACTTAAATACCCTCTAGAGGAATTTTATTGGGTATTCCATAATAAAGCTTATAGCAATTTTGGTCCTTTATCCGGTTGTAACATTCAAGGGCAGTTTGCTGTGCATTTTTCATATCATTTAGCTTGTAATAAGACAAAGCAAGGATAAACCGGAGCTTACTGCTTGATGGATAAATGCTAACGCCTCTCTTTGTTATTTCAATTGCCTTTTCATAGTCTTTTAACTGTCCATAATAAAGAGATGCTAAATTTTCATATGTTAGATAAAAATCTTTTATTTTTAAAGCATTTTTGTAAGACTCTTCAGCTTTTACAAAATCTCCTCTCTGGCTATATGCAGTTCCAAGTTCAGTAAAGTTTGTAACATACGGATAAATTTGAGTTGATCTTTCAAGATGATTAATTGCTGTATCGTAATCTTTTTTTTGAGCATAAGCGTACCCTAAACCCATCTCAATAATATAGCTATCTTTGTTAACTTTCACATCTTGAGAAAACAATGTAAACTCATCTTTCCAATCAAAACTTCTGGTAGCTGTACGCCAGCCTAAAGCTACAAGCATAATTATGCCTAAGCAAAAACTTGCGAATATAATTTTTTTATTTTCCCCGAGCCCTTTTTCAAGTACTATTCCTAAAAGCATTAATAACCCAACTGTTGGTGAATAAAACCACCTTTCCGCAAAAGTTGAGTCCAAGGGGATAATTTGTAAATGAAGCCCCAAAGATACAAAAAAGACGATTACAAACAACAGATACATCCGAAATTCAGCCCTTCTTTTGAGCCATAGATAAATCCCTAAAAGAATAACTAATCCAAAAAAAAGAATATCTATTAATAAAGGGCGGTAAAATTTATCGTAACTTATGAACTTTACAACCCATGTTTGATTACTAGCCAGATCGACTGGGAATAAAAATGCTTTTATGTAGGAAAATAAAATAAAGGGAATGTTAATTAATCTTCTGCCAAGACCTAAAGTAGAAATTGGCGAAAATCCTATATTGTACTTGAAAATCGGAACCGCAGAAGCTCTCATAATAAGGTAAATAATAAAAATTACATAAATTGACAGAAAGAACTTTAAAAAGTATTTTTTCTTAAAAAAATAAACATATACTAAGATAGATATACTAAAAAGCAAGCCTGTTTCTTTAAATAATACGGATATAAATAGAAAAAGGATGACCAGAAAAAAATTCCTTCCTTCGGGTTTACCTTTTATTGTAAGCAAGAATGCAAACATACCAAAAAACAAAAATAGCGGTTCTTGAGCACTAGAGATGTACAATACCGCTTCCGAGTTTATAGGGTGTACTAAAAAAATAAGTCCCAAAAGTATAGAGAGTCTTTTATTGAAAAACTTTAAACCTAACAAATAAACTAAGATTGAGTTTGTTACATGCAAAAGTATTTGGACCAGATGATAGAAAAATGCATGGGAAGAAGCGACAGAGTATATCAGGCTGAAATATGTAGTTAGAAGGGGTTTATAATATAAACCCTCTAATTTTTGGGTAACTGGGTTATAAAAGGTTCCTGCAGTAAAAAATTTGGGGATATTACCTAAAGAACGGATAGCATTATTATTTAAAATCTGAGACAAATCATCTCCCACAAAACCATTAGAGAGTGATTTTGCGTAAGTTATTAATCCAATAATGAAAAACAGGATAATAACTTTAGGCAAACTGAGGTTATTTATACTTTTATCAAACCAAGAAATTAAACTGCTCAATATTTTATTCAATTAATCAATTATTCCGGGTAATTCCATCCGTTTTTCCTCCCTGCTTTTTTTCAAAGACTCTATATTTTTATATGCATTTACTAAAGAAGGATCAAGCCTTATAGCTTTCTGAACGTACTCCTGCGCTTCATTATCTTTACCAGCAATAGTTAAAATATAACTTAAAATCTCATAGACTGGAACGTTATTCGGGCTAATTTTTATTATTTGCTTATAAGCATTGGCCGCATCTTCATATTTTTGTAGTTTGAAGTAAACGACTCCTGTATTTGAATAAGCACCAATATGGCCAGGTACGATCTCTAAGGCTTTATCGAACATGCTCAACGCTTCATCAAATTGCCCCCGCTCGCCGTAAATGGTTCCTTTGACAACTAGAGCATCCGGATTTTTAGGATTTATAGATAATGATTTATCCAGATAATACTGCGCTTGCTCGAATTCTTTTATTTTAAAATAAGCACTCCCTAGGTTGGTTAATGCCCTTGTATTATTTGGATTTCTCTTAACCACATCAAGCCAAATACTAACTTTGCTAATCCAGACATTATTTCTCAAAAAAGTCATACAACCATATATAAAAATTAACACCAACAAAATGTATGGCCACTTTTTAGGTATTTTGTTTCGGAAAATATAATAAATAATTACAGACGTAAATAAGCTGAAACCAACCATCGGCAAATACAAACGGTGCTCAAACATTAAATCTTTTATGGGAATAAAACTTGATTCGACGGACATCGTGGTCAAAAACCAAGCAATAGAAAATGACAAAAGACTAAATTTTTTAAAAGTAATAATTGCCAAAATCACTAAAAATAACAAAAGAGAAATTCCTGCAATTACAGAAGGTTCAAATACATTAGCTATAACAGGTTGATAATGGTCTATACTTTGACCAACTGGAATAGTCAACAGTTTAATATATTTAATAAAAACACCAAATTGCGTAATGAGGTAATTTGCACTGGTTACCTCCTCCCCTCTGAAAGTTGTCTTTGGTCCGAAAGCGTCATTCGTACTGACTAAAAGCAGAATAAACTTTGTACAGACAGCAAGAAATAAGATCCAGAGAGCAATAAACTTCGGCCTCAAAAACTTTCTCAAACCACCGAAAAAATAGAATTCAAAAATTATTAACATAATCGGAATAGTAAATGCACTTTCTTTAGTCAAAAATCCAAGTATCATCGTAACTATTGCACCGGCAAAGTAATATACATTTTTGCCAATCCGTGCTTTTGCGTAGAGAAAGACGGAAAGTACGTAAAATAACGTTGCAAGCGAGGCAAACCTCTGTACAATGTAAGTAACCGCCTGCGTTTGTATCGGGTGCGTCAGAAAAATTAAGGCGCAAAATACAGCTATAGATTCTTTATGTTTGGAAACTTCACTGTCTTTGAGTTTTGGAGTTTTAAAAATTAGCAACACCAGACGCCACACAAAAATTGTGGTTGCGATATGAATTAATAAATTTGTGAAGTGATAGACCGCTACACCCCAACCGGCGATTTTATAGTTTAATAAGAAGGTCAAATAGCCGACAATCCTTGGTTTCAGCGGAGACCACCACTCAATCAGCAGATTCAAACGCCTTAAAGCATGGTTGCCGTAAATAGTTCCAATATCATCAAAAACAAAAGGGGCTGTAAAGGTATTAGAATAAATTATAAAACCTAAAATACAAACAACGACGATGAAATATAATTTTTTGAAGGCCAAATTATGCAAAAAATCGTCTATCAACCAACCCATTTCTGATTATCAAAAAGATTGAGATCATTGTACTTATATTTGATTTGAAATTAAATAGTATTCTTTTCGGGGGATACACCAATCAGAATCAAAATTTCGAGGCATAAAGATTTATTTGGAAGAACAGTGAATTTGAGCCAAACCTAAAGAGTACCCTAAAAAATAGGGATACTGAAAAAATAGAAAGGGGTGGCTATTTAACAGCTTTCAATCAAAGAGCATTTTTTCAAATTCATCGATAGCGCTCAGAATAACTTATAGTTTTATTGACTTTGCTTATGATTTCTGCTAAACTGTCAATTAATTCGCAGATCGAATCAGTTAATTTTGCTTATTAAATAAGCAAATAATAAATCTGCTTAACTTTGAACGTTTTTTGATTAGACAAGATAAAGATAGTCTACTTGTATAATAATTATCCATAGTATCTTTTTCTCCTATTCACTAATACAACTTCTTAATTAAGTAGATCTATTAATTCAAGCAAGGAGAAAGTCACGAGTTTTGTTATTGCTTCAAATATTATCTTGGATTCCAATATATATTCTAATGCAGCAAAGATTCAGATACAGATCAAACTTTAGCAAAAGATTTCAGCCTTCAAGAAAACCCAACCAGGATCTGGTGTGGGCAATTAGTGAAAACAGCAGGCTGGATCCGCAAATCGAAGGCCAGCAAGCAGATTATATTCCCAAACATAAGTTTGAAGATTTTTCCGTGTCGCCAGAAATCAAAAAAAATATAGCTAGTAAAAAATACGTATCTCCAACACCGATTCAAGACCAGGCAATCCCACCTATTCTTGCGGGATCTGACATTATCGGTATTGCCAATACAGGTACCGGCAAAACCGCTGCGTTTTTAATTCCGCTAGTTGACAAAATACTTAACAACCCCCGCGAAAAAGTACTTATTGTAATACCTACCCGCGAACTTGCCCTGCAAATCGAAGGCCAGCTATTTGAATTCGCAAGAGGCCTGAATATAAAATCTGCTCTTTGTATCGGGGGAGCAAGTTTAAGAAGGCAAAGAAGTGAACTTTGGGCAAACCCCAATTTTGTTATCGGCACACCAGGAAGAATAAAAGACCTTATCGGGCAAAACTGTTTGGATCTTTCACAATTTGGAAACGTTGTTTTAGATGAAGCGGACCGTATGGTCGATATCGGGTTTATCGACGATATTAAATATTTCATCTCGCTTCTTCCCGAAATCCGCCAATCGCTTTTTTTCTCGGCAACGATTCCCCCGAAGGTTCAAGAAATTATCCAAACTTTTATAAAAGACCCCGTTACTATTTCGGTAAAAAACACCAACGCACCCGAAAACATTAATCAGAAAATTGTTAAAGTTGCCGACCGCGGAAAGAAAGTAGATAAGCTCCACGATTTGCTAATTCAGGACGGTTTTGACAAAGTTCTTATCTTTGGCCGGACAAGATGGGGAGTCCAAAAGCTAACAGATGAACTCAAAAGCCGCGGTTTTAAAGCCGGGTCAATTCACGGCAACAAAAGCCAAAACCAGAGACAAAAAACTTTAGAACTTTTTAGCACGAACCAGATTAGGATACTTCTGGCAACCGATGTTGCATCCCGCGGCCTCGATATTGACAACATAAGCCATGTTATCAACTACGATATGCCCTCGTCTTATGACGATTACATTCATAGAATAGGCAGGACAGGCAGGGCAAGCAAAAGAGGGACTGCATTAACGTTTGTGGAGTAGAATAAGTAGAGATTTCTAACAAACAATACAATGAAGGTTTTAAACAAAAACGTTTACATCGACATTGACGGAGTAATATTAACGAAGGGTGTGGTACCGGCACTGCATTTGGATAAATTTCTCAAGTACGTCTTGGATAAATATTCGGTTTTCTGGCTGACATCACGCTGCCACGGTGACAGCAAATATACGGTTGAGTACCTTTCACGATTCTTCCCACAAGAAACAGTTAATCTGTTCAAACAAATTAAACCCACCAATTTTCAGGTTGACAAAACCGAAGCTATCGATTTTAACAAAAGATTTTTTTGGCTGGACAATGAAATTTTCGAATCTGAGAAAACTGCTTTAATCAAATACGGCAAATACGATTCATGGATCGAAATAAACCTTATAAAAAATCCCAATCAGCTGTTGCATCTTATTAGAAATAGGCTTTTTTCGTAAATATAGATTTTGGGAGGAAAAATCCGCAGAAGAAGCTACCAAGTAAATAAGATTATGGCGGGTTGAAACAAATAATCCGCCACTAATTTTTAAATAACCCCACGCACCTCGAAAATCATCAACCACTCCCAGCTTTTTTTAGCCTCAAAAACTATATTTTACGTACAACTATCAATAGCGAAGTTTTGTATAATTGGTAGGAAATGGAAAAACAATTAAAAATCCCACTGGAAAACAAAAAATATATTTATGGTACGTTGCGTGGCTCATTAAAAAACCCGTTGCTAGTATTTGTTCACGGCTTTACCGGATATAAAGATGAACACATATTTTTTAATGGAGCAAGATTTTTTGAAAAGAAAGGATTTTCAACATTTAGGTTTGACTTATATAACTGGAATAAGGATGCAAGGAAGTTGGAAAAGTGTACTTTGTCTCTGAATGGAGAAGACCTTGATACGGTTGTTAAATATTTTAGGAAAAAAGGCGCAAATAAGATATTTGTTGCTGGACACAGCTTTGGGGGAGTAACCGTACTTTTCTCCAAAAAGAAAAATTTTGACGCTACTGTACTTTGGGACTCATCCGGAGACAGAGATGTCCGGCTTAATGCTAAATACATTAAAGAGTTAGACAAATACTACTTTGAAGAAGGTGCGTATGGTTTCACTATAAGCAAAGCAATGTACGAAGAAAATAACAAAAAACTGAAGCCATCCAAACTAATACAATCAATGCCTATGCCCATAAAAGTAATCGTCGCGGGAGCGGGCATAATGGTAGAAGAGGGCAAAAAATTATTTCAAAACGCAAACGGGCCGAAAGATTTTGCCATAGTTCCAAATGCTACTCACACTTTTGATGAGGAGGGCACTGAGGAACAATTATTCAACGAAACTCTCAAATTCTTGAATGATTATTGAAGAAACTGCTGTGATTTCTGATAGACTAATCCTGGATACTTTATAATCTCGGCCAATTAACAATTCTAAAATCTTCAACTAAACCTACGATCGATCACCTCATCTTAAAATTTCTCTAATTGATTCCACAAGGAGAATTTGTGTATACTTCGCTGTATGCCAAAACAAACCCTATTGATTGCAGGAGCAATATTAGCAATTATCATTATCGGAGCTACCGGATTTTTTCTTCTTAAAAAGCCAGCACAGCCCCCTCAGGAAAGTCCTACTGCCCAACAAACTCAACAAGAAGAATCGCAAACCAAAGGCTCAATTAAAAACCTTTTGGCAGCAGGCAAAAATCAAACCTGCACAGTAAAATATCCGGCGGGCGAACAAATAGGGGAGGGAACAGTTTACGTTTCCGGCAAAAACCTCCGCGGCGATTTTACAATGACATCCGAAGAAAAAACCTTTAACAGCCACATGATTCAGGACGAAACATACATGTATTCATGGTCGTCTCTTTCCCCTCAGGGCGTGAAAATGAAAATAACCGAACTCGAAAAAGTACAAGCCAGTCCGACTGCAGAATACATTGATTTAGACCAGGAAATCGACATAAACTGCTCGCCATGGAGTGTCGACAGCTCTAAATTCACGTCTCCTGCCGATGTTACATTTGTAGAAACCGGCACAATTCCCAACCAAACTCAAAAACTCGACAAAAGCATATGTGACCAGATAACCGATCCCCAAGCAAAAGCAAGCTGTCTCCAATCCCTTGGCGGGAACTAAAGCTCCGCGCAGAAACTTGACTTTGCCGTTTTCATAATATATATATTTACTGCCTAATTGTGCAGTTGGCAAAACTGAAAGGGCGTCTCGCATGAGGGGCCTTTTCGTTGTATAATCCCCGGTTAAGATGCAAATAGTGTCCGGCTTTGTTAAAAAATACGCCATTTACCTGGCGTTTCTCCAGGTATGGGTTGCTGTTTTGGGCAGTCTTTATTTTTCGGAAATTAAAGGCCTCACGCCTTGTTTCCTCTGCTGGGTGCAAAGAATTTTTATGTATCCTTTGATTTTTATCCTCACAGTCGCAATCTGGCGAAAGGATAAAAACGGACCATATTATGTCCTTCCTCTATCTATTACCGGTGCAATTGTTGCATTTTATCAATACCTTCTCCAGATGACGCCGCTTTCCAAGGTTGAAGCCGTAACCTGCAGTGCCACAGCACCATGCTCGGCAATCCAGATAATGTTTTTCGGCTTTGTAACAATCCCTTTTCTTTCCATGAGTGCATTTATTGTTATCACCGCGTTAATGCTGGTAATATTAAAAACAAAAAGCGCCAAATGAGCACTGAATCTAAATTTTTTATCGGGATTGGAATTATTACGGTTGTAATTATTGCAGCAGGTGTTTTTTTCTTCTCCCGCAGCAAGCCTCAGGAAAATACCAACCAAAAAGCGGATGAAGCAGTTCTTCTTGCAAATACTAAAAATTCAGTCGGTGATCCTAATGCTGCCGTAAAAATAGTAGAGTTTGTAGATTTGCAGTGCCCGGCCTGCCGCAGTGCTCAGCCTATTATCAAAAACATGCTTGAAAAATACAAAGACCAAGTATACTTTGTTTGGAGGCACTATCCGCTTTCAACTCACATGAATGCCCGGCCGGCAGCACGCGCAGTCGAAGCAGCGGCCCTCCAAGGTAAATTTTTTGAAATGGTAGATATATTGTTCACAAAACAACTTGAATGGTCAGAAAAATCCGATCCCAAAGAATTATTCGAAGGTTATGCCCAAGAACTTGGATTGGATATAGAACAATTTAAATCAGACTTAAATAGCTCTTTTGACGTTATCGACAAGGATTCCGCAGACGGCAACAAAGCAGGTGTTACCTCAACCCCGACTTTTTTCATAAACGGCGAGAAAAAACCAGGGGCATTACAGCCGGCGGATTTTGATGCATATTTTCAAACGCAAACTAATACTTCAGAATAACTTTACCGACAACTTGTTTTCTCTCGACAGATTCTTCTCTTGAGGAAAGTTTTTTGTTATCGCCGGCAACAAAAACAGAATCCGCCGATGTCTTGATAACGCGCTTGATCTTCCAAATATCGCACGATTTAAAAACAATGACGTCACCGGCTTGCGGTTTTATCCAGTTAAACGTTAAAACATGATCGCCGTCGCAAAAAGCTAACTCCATGCTCCTGTCGCAAACAACAAATCTGGAAAAGGGGAGTAATCTCAAGCTTATTTTTGACTGACCGCTTTGGCTTTGGAAAAAATCTTGGCAATATCGTCAACCGCTCTTTTTAGCTCTTTTGCAGTCTTCATATCAACTGTCTGTTTATTTTGTGAACAAAGCTTGGCGGCTTTCCAGAAAGTATCGTGGAGTTTCGGAAACATTTTTAAATGCTCCGGCTTGAAAAAGTCCGTCCATAAAACCAACAGTTCTTCTTTGCAACGCCTTGCGTGTTCCTCCTTCGTCCAAACGGCTCTAACAAAAGTGTTCCGATCGGAAACCGTCGCTGTCTTGTTGTCAAATGCCTGAATTTTCTCGACCATTTTGATAACAGTCTCTGCGGCAATCTGGGTGGGTTTGGGATCATAAATACCGCAGGGGACATCACAATGTGCATAGACAATTTGCGGCGGGAAAACCCTATCGATTATCCTTAAACGTTTCATTTTAGAAACCTCAAAACATATTTTTTATCAAATGAAAAAACACCCGCCAATATGCGGTTTTTTACAAGTAAAGCCGAAACGTTATTTAGGAAAATGTAAGAGGCGCTTAAACCCAGTGCAAAAATAAAACGCTCTAAGACAACGACTGGGATCAGAGAAATCCAGACGTTTGCAGGCAGATTAAACGCCCAAATCCAGACTGCGCCACCTACTGCATGCGCCGTGAATGTTGAACCCAGACTTCTGGCAACTAAAAACCTTTGACGAAGCGGCCATGTCAAAAGCGGGATAAACCAAAAAAGGCTGTAGAACCAAACTGTTTTGCCAACAGGGTGGAGATTGAAAGCGATTATTGCGGCCATAGGTACTATAAGAATCAACTTCTCACGTGATGATTTACCCTGAGCTTGCCGAAGGGCAAAATACCAGACACCAAAAGCCATCGGCAAAAAACGTAAAGTCGCAGCAAGCTTTAAAATAGAATCCGTCTGCACTCCCACAAATCCATGGATTAATAAATTAACTACCTGCATCAAAAAAACCGCAGTTATCCCAAAAACCGAACCTAAAAAAGCACCCGAAACCGGTGCAAAAAGGTCAAAAAGCGTAAATTTAACTCTGGCTCCTTCCAAAACATTTACGGGAATCTGAAGCGCAATAAATCCCACAACAATAAAAAATAGCAAAAACCAAATTCTACTCTTTTTAATACTTAATACTTTATACTTCATACTTAATACTTACTTCACATTCCCGGAATAAATGCACCCGCAACTTCGATGTTCGCACCATTTATATAATAAGCGTCGGCGCTAGTCAAGAATCCTAAAACTTTAATCACATCATCATAGTTTACGGATCTACCCATTGGAAAATCCGAAACCTTAAAAATATCGGTTTCTAAGGAAGCAGGGGAGACCATGTTAATGTGAATCCCATATTTTGCCTCCTCCCAAGCCATTATTTTCGTCAGAGAATAAAGCGCGGTCTTTGCCATGTAATAAGGCGTCGATTTCTCAAGGATTTGAATTTTATCTGCACCCACGGTACCGATATTAATAATATGGCCCGATTTTTGCTTTCTCATCTTGGGCAAAACCGCGCGCGAGCAGAATAGGGCAGAGTAGATGTTCGACTCTACAATATCTCTAAATTCAGAATTTGTAGTTTTGGAAAACGCTTTATACAGAAAATTGCCGACGTTGTTGACCAAAAGATCAACTCGGCCTAATTTTTTATGAATCTGATCAAACATCGTCTCGACTTGTTTTTCGTCGGTCAAGTCCCCGAAAACCAGAATTGACTTTGGGGACTTTTCAAGAATCACATTCAGTGTTTTTTGTGCTTCGGTCTTACTTTTTCGGTAATGCACAACAACAGTAAAACCCCAATCTGCAAGCGAAAAGGCAATTGCTTTCCCTAAACCCTTGGATGATCCTGTAACCACCGCTACTTTTTGCATCATTGCAAATTCTACCAAATTTTAACTTTTTGAATATGTTTTGACATCTTGCAGTAATTTCACTATTCTTAGGTCATGAAGAGACTACTTATTGTGCTTGTCATAACCGCGGCTGTGATTTTGACCGCCGCAGCAGGATATCTCCTTTTCCAAAACCAAAAATTGCCAAATCAATTAACTCAGAAATCGCCCTCTCCGACGCCTGAAGAAACCGTCCAAAAATCACAAGAATCGCCGCAACCGACTCCTTCATCGAAACCGATGACTCTTGCCGATCTTCAGGAAAATATTAAAGCTTCCGTTAATTCGAAAAATACCCAGGCTATGGCCACATATATGACAAACCCCGTCCGCGTAATTTTGCAGGCAACGGAATGCTGCGGCGAAATAACACCTGGCGAGGCTATTGCTCAGGCAAGCTACGTCGAGCCCGGAGTACCTTTTAATTTTGACCAAGCGGATGGAACAATTAAAAATTTAAAATTAAAAAATCCGGAACTTGCCAATACTTTTATAGGAATCTCAGAAAATATGGCGCATCTAATAGCGTTTACAATAAATAACCAGAATAAAATTGCGCAAATTAGATTCTCCGTTTCCTGGAAGTTGTTTACCTATTGATTACCTGCCTTGCCGCCTCGATCCATGAATCATCACCATTTTTTTCACGATACTGCCAAAAGTGAACACCCCAAAATCCAACAGACTTAATTTCATAAGATCTTAAAAATTTATCGGCTGCGGAAATATCTTTTGGTTCAAAGGAAAGCATGGGGTCTTTTGCATTTTCGATTTTTTTAATATACGGCTCCGCCTGCATTTCTAAAATCCATAAATCGTTGCCGTTTGCCTCGACCTTCTTCTTTATTTTTGAAAAATCGGGCGAAAATACAAACCACGAATGGACAGGCCAGACCAAATGATCAGGCCAAAGTACGTGTATTTCTTTTCCTAAAATCTTTGCTGAAATTAAATCCGTCCCTTTTGTTTTAAAAAAGGCATTAACCGCAAAAACATCGCCTTCTTTTAAAATCGGCAAGAGCGTCTGCCAGCTGTTATCGTAAAAACCTGTTGCTGCGTGGTTTAAGATAATCGGGCGATTCTTAGGATCTGCCTTACGGACAACATCGGCCTCTTTTGCCACCAATGAGGAATCAATCTTCCACTTGTTGACATTGCCAATCAAAGGTTCATTTTCTACCTGCCAGAAGGCAATATTGTCAAAAGGCGCCAATTCCGAAACTACTTTTTCGTCAATTGCTAGAATATCATGCGCAACTTCATGGCCAGCACCGATAACTTCACCAAACCTTACCTGATTTTCAACCTCCTTTGTCCAGTGGTATTCCGGAAAATAGGGAGTTTTGGCGCCTATTGCAACGATAACTTTAACATTGTGCTTTTGGGCTTCCCCAATTGCGAATTTAAGGTCCTCAAAATTTTTGTTAAACGATCCGTCTTTGTTAACCATCTGGTTCCAGAAGAAGGGAAGCCGAACCCAGTCAAATTTAAACTCCTCAAGCATCTGAATGAAGTCTTTGCGAGGATCTAAACCATACCAGCCTGCCTGTTCGAAGCTGTAGGATACACCGTACATAGGCCTGTCGGCTGTTTTAATTGGACGTGTGGGAATCGGGTTCAAAAAGGCCGTGATTATAAAAACAAATGCCGTAAAAAAAATGAGCAAGAATGCCCGCAGAAGCATGGGGAAATTATATATCAGGAATACATATCAGAGGAATGCCCCTGGCATAACCTAAAGATGTCGAGAGGGCCTTCTGATATAGCGGCTAGATGACTGTATAGACAATGATAAATGCCAGTTTTTTGCTATACTTAAATTGTATTGTGTTTTTAAAGTCAGAAAAAGATATATGAACGAATTGTTTCATAAAATTGCGGCCCGAGTTTCCTATTTCGCAGGGTCTCCGATAACTTTCATTGCAGCAATTTTTATCATAGTCTTTTGGGCCTTTAGCGGATCCGCTTTTAATTATTCCGACACGTGGCAGCTTGTCATAAACACAGGTACTACCATCGTGACATTTTTAATGGTTTTTTTAATTCAAAACACTCAAAACAGGGATGCAAGAGCTTTTCATTTAAAATTAGACGAATTAATAAAAGGTGTCAAAGGCGCACGGGCCGGACTTATAGATATCGAAGACCTTCCGGACGAAGAATTGGAAAAATTCCATGATGAGTTTAAAAAGCTGCATGAACACTATGCCGAGGAACTGATAAAGCGCAGGGAACGCAGACTTAAAAAAAAGCGCTTATCACTTCAGCAATAACCCCTTTGATTTCAGAATATCAACTCCGATAAGGATATTTATTGTAAACCGACAGCCGTGATAACCTCGTCGGCCGAATTATAAGTACCTTCCGGTAGTTTTTCCCCAAATTCCTTTTTATCTTCTTCTGAAAAATCAGAAAGATTGTCGCATTCCGCTACCAAATCGGCTTTTGTGGCCGGATAAGTTTGATGGGTTTTTAAATGATCGATAGTTCCTTGTGCGTTTTGCATAAAATCACCTCCTATCTAATCTTTCGTCGAAAAAATATCATATCATACAATCAAGCTTTTGCAAGACAAGATATTCTTGCACTAATGCGTCGATGATGTCGTTTATCTTGGGTAAATTCGAAAGAGAACTTTTTGGGTTCAGAATCAAAATAAAATTGTCGAAAGCATTAAATCAATCCAAACTAATTTATATTATAGTATTTAAATACTATTATAAATAAATAATATCTAATATACGGGATAATTGTATTTTTAAACCTTAACCGAGCATAGTGGCTTAAGAGTAACGTAGTCTCTGCTGATCAAATCATATTTTAAAACTTGAGGGAGGATGCTTTCTCTAGAAGTTGTTGGCACACCACTATAATGACTGACTACTCTTTCAGTTCCGTTAGGCAATCTTGTTACATACAAAATACCACTGTCTGTAAACTTAACTCCTTTAAATTCGGCGTCTTCCACAAACCTGTGACCACTTCCATGTGGCAGGACATTTGCCTCTAAGAGTTCATCAAATATCGGAGAGTTATTTCTCCCATTATCATGAAGTACTGAGATGGACAAATTCATTTTTCCCTTGACAAAATAGGCCTCACCTCCAGCTTTAGTAACTATGACATGAGATCCTCCGTCTTCCTTTATAAGATTGCAGCCTATGACACATGATGTAGGGCTAGTTATCTCGTAGTGAGTGTCGTTTACTAAAATATTATCACTTTGAAATATTTCCCGGGCAATATATGTTCTTTTCTTTATAGCGAAAATAGAACCTTCTCGGGCAATCTCCAAATATTTTTTTGCTGATTCTCCAATCAAGGCTAAGCAATCCCCAAACGGTGTTTCAATTTTTACAGCATGACTTTTGGCATAATCACGCAAAAAATCACGATATTCATCTGAAGCTAAATGTGCGATACCCATATAACGTGACAAATTCGTTCCGTCAATATTTAAGGATCGATAGATATTAGCAAAATGATTACCTGGTTGAATACAATTGGTGTCAACTGTCCATCCATCTAGGTGTTTTAGTTTTTTCTTCATTGCCAAAATGTTTTCTGCCAGTTGGGATCCACTTACTTCATCTTCTATTCCCACAGAAACCATACCGCAAAAATCAATGTCTACTTCAGCTGGAATAAATTCAGTTTCTCCAGAGGTATTACAGCCCCATGAAACTTTAGCTGCTTCAGGAACGCAATTATTAAATTTAAGATGGAAAGTTTGTATAGTTGCATCTGGAGGGTGAATAACTGATGCATAAAGCGGTAGTCCTAATTTCTTCTGCACATAAAACATCTTTGCAACAAAAAATTTTGATACTATTTCACCAATCTGACTTGCGGTGTCTCCCGTACCCATGCTAAAAACATGATTTTCAGCTTCAGCTAAAAGTTCTTTAAGTTGCAACTCATTAATTTCATACTTTTCTAACCATTTGTTATCACTACCTAAAATAATGGGTGTTTCTTGAACGACTGGTATATTTGGAGATTCAGGTGAATTCGGTAGCCCAACTTGCCTTTCAATTGTCATCTAATAACTATTTCGGAAAAAAGGCAGTATTGTACATGAATACTAATTCCAATTACTCTCCTTGTCAAGAATTTGTGCCGGGAGTCACTTCACATTCGTTCAGTATAAACTCCATCGCGCTTCACACAACTCCAAACTACAGAAACAAAATTTGAAAATGACGTGTCATTCCAAATTTTGTGCCGACACGTAGACAATGTTAGAACTTTTTGGGTTCGAACACAACTTGAAGCTTTGCCTTTCCGTTTTGATCGACTATCTTTACTCTAATACCGTTTATCTTATCGTAAAACTCGTCGCCCACCTTTATATACCTGTGGCCCGGTCTGATGTAAAATTGCTTTACATTCGAACCAAGCTTTTCGTCCCAAATATAAAAGTATAGTCCTTCATCAACATTTTTCTCTATTTCGGTAGGTTGTCTATACTCAATATAATAAAAATCTCCAGTGTCCACTTTTGGTATTCTGAGTCCTAATGTTTTGCCGCGATTATTTTCCACTGGATCTAACTCGCAAGAGGTGTTCCCTAGGGCAGTCTGAATTTGGTCACTTTTTATCCAGCCCATCTGAACTTTATTTGCGACGCAGAAATGTCCATCTCCTCTGCCCATGATATCTGCGGTTCCACCAGCAGGATCCACACTTAAATTATTTGTAAAATCATCAAGGGATTGTTCAAATTCTGGCGTGCCATAGACGAACTTACTGGATACAAAATCAACATGCCCCAAGCCTAGTGAGTGACCAAGTTCATGTCTTATTTGCTTTGCATCAGTGCTGTCAAATTCAGCAAAGATCCAAACTCTATTGAATGGTTCTTTTTTCTCTCCTCTACCTCCCACATCTACTTTTTTGCCCCTTCTATCGATAAAATATATCCTTGTGGAATCTGGTTTGGTTTCTATCCCACTGGATTCAGCAACTTCGTTACCTAGTTGTGCCATCCCTTCTAAGTTTGTTGGGTCAATAGGAATACTTGTTGTTTGCCAATCCATGACTTCTGATGAAAAGTTTATTTTGCCGTATGAATTTTCTCGATAATAATTTCTTGCATCCTCCATCATCAATTCAACCTTACCTTTGGGGTAAAGTTCTTCAGAACTGCTGTCTTTTAATAATGTTACGAGAATGTTTTGGTGCTTAGCTGGAGAGACAAATTCTGGTAATGGAATTTCTGGTATTTGCACAGAAGAGGTTCCATGATCTTTTAGCCCGAGTTTGTAAGCAACGTACGCAGCGCCTGCTCCCGCAGCGGCAGCTCCACTCAGCCTTATAAAAGCTCTCCGGGAAATTCTTTTTTCAGGATTGGGAATAGCAGAAGGCTTTTCAGAGTTCGAGTCCATAGGAATTTATTTTACCACTAGCTGTTGGAGCTTAAAGTTCTAGCCTCCGAGTCTTGTTGTCAAAACCGAAGCTAAAAATCATCAGTGCCGGGAGTCGGAGTCGAACCGACATAGCCCGTTTTTCAGACGGGTGCGTTGACCACCTCTGCCATCCCGGCCCGTTAGAAGTTCGGTATTCGTTGTTTGATCAAATTAATAAAACTGTATCAAAAATCGATTATTGATATTGTTACAATACCAAACTTCTAACGGGCCTCGGCCTCTTTATAATAAAACTTTAATCTACCCTTAATAAACCTTTTTCCTGGTCCTGATTTCAAAAATCTTTCTCTTTTCCTTGCATCAGTTTCATTTAAACAAGCTTCGTAATAAATCAATATGAATGGTTTTCTATAACTAGTTGATATTACTTTGCCTAACTGATGAAAACTTTCTCTTTTAACAATGTCTTTGGTCGAACCGGTATACAATTTTCCATCTTTCTCACTTCTTAGAATATAAACATAGTACATCAATCTAAAGCTACACCTAGCCCCATAAATTTTAACTCAACTTTCTCTGTATTTCTAATTTGATGGATTTGCCCTGCGGGAACGATTATTCGGTCACCGGAGACGATTTTCTCTTTTTCTCCATTAACTTCGATTTCACCACTACCCTCGGTAAAATAAAAAATCTCATCCATTGTAGAATGCGAGTGAGCAACATGAGTAGTTTTTGGAGGAATTTTGCAAAGCTGAAACACCATCAGCTTTGAATGAGGATCGGCTTCATCGCGGCGAATAAGTACCTTTTTATAAACGCCCGGATTTTGCGGATCTTCATGGCTACCCGGTTCCCACCGTCGATCTTTCTGGTTAACCTTCTTCATTTCTTGTAACAATGTGCTTGCACTGAGGCCTTCTGGCATCAGGCCGAAGTGGGCACTGATCCCGCTTAGCGGGACGACCTCCTCTTTTGAATCAGCATTCGCGAACTGTGGACTCGAGAGGACTTGAACCTCTGACCTTCTCGGTGTAAACGAGACGCTCTGGCCAACTGAGCTACGAGTCCACACTTTGCTCGTCTGCTTTTGTTCCAAAATATCAGACAAAGTGCTGATATATTTTTATCTTACGATAAAAAGAAGCGTGTCGCTCTAACCTCAGCCAAAGGCTGATCGTCCTCTTGGCGAAGCTGAGCTAAGTGCCCTTTTGTGCCGAGGACAGGACTCGAACCTGCACACCGTTGCCGGCACAGCCCCCTCAAGGCTGCGTGTCTACCAGTTCCACCACCTCGGCTCAAACAAAAGTGCCGAAGAGAGGATTTGAACCTCCACGAGCTTAAAGCCCACAGCGCTCTGAACGCTGCGCGTCTGCCAGTTCCGCCACTTCGGCAAATACCTGAACCCAAATTTTATCACAGAGAAGGGTGTCTGAAAAAGTAACGTCTTTGAAAAACTTGAGCTGGTGATGGTTCTGGGCTCGAACCTACACCAACTGTTCAATGATAACAATGAGGAGGCCAAAATTCTAGCCTTTCAGTTAGAAGCATTAAATAATCATTTGAACGAAACTGCGTTTATTTAGCTCGACCTGACATAACTGCAAATATGTATTCAAGCTGTTCAATTTCCCCATATTTATATTTAATGAGTTCAGATATCACATGGCTAACTTTCAAACTATTTTCAGCACCTTCTTTGTAAGAGTCTAATAATTTAGTAGCCATTTTTTCATTTTCTTCATGGCTTTTATTTGGAGTCTTCCTCTCAAGAACCTTCACTATAATTTCTTTATCAAGAAATACATTGTCTTTATCCGTAATTTCTTGGAAAAGTTTTTTTATAGCCTCGTCAGACAAATTAGGATAGAGCGAATGAAGCAGAAAGGTCAAAGCGATATCCACTCTTTCGTCCACTTCCTTGTTAGGATATAACCCCATTGCCATACCCACCATTCTTGAATATCTCACCATCACTGGATAATGAACTCCTGCCCACTTATGAGACAAGCGAAGGTAGAGCATTGAAATCAAAAAGAAAGCAAATGGAGCAAATAAAATCCATGAAATAATACTTAAAATACCACTCAAAACCATACCCAACGCAGCAAAAACAACGAGTAGGACTATACAGATTGGCAAAAGGGGTAATCCCTCTAATGGACTTATTTTAAAATTCCTGTTCAAGCTACCTCATTTCTTTCCCTTGAATAGATTTCTAAAAAATCCACCCGAAGATTTGTTTTCATTTTCTTCTCTTTTGATTGTAATTACTATTTCTCTATCTGTGTTTTCGTTATTACTTTCTCCTTCATCTTTCATAACAAAGTCTGCCCAGCACCTACACATTTTATTCTGACAGCCTAGCACAGGCACAGGGGGCTCTTTTGTACCTTCATCAAGGGTAAACGCCTTGCCGTTTAGTTTTTTACATACTTCGCACACAAAACCGTCTTCTTTATTTCTGATCTTGATAATGTGTTCAAAAGAACTATCTCTAAAACCTACGATTGAGGCTTTAAGGGATTCTCGCTTTAGATTGTCTGCTTGTTGGTGCTTTCCTTCTGATTCAAGGAAAGTAGCCATGTTTTGGTAAAGAAGTGAGAGGTCGTCAGGTTTTCTTAGTTTTGTAATTATATGGTTAAACATTCCCCAAACTAAGTCGGAAGCGGAAGACTGCTTCCTAAATCTTTCCGTTAGTCTTTTTTCAACACTATTTCTGATTTCGTTGATATCGGGAACGAGAAAGTCCATGTAAAGTTGCCAGTCAAATATCTCTTTCTCTCTTTCTGTTACTGGATTACCATGCCTAACATAAATTGTTTTTCCACAACTTGGACAAGCTATTTTTCGCTTTATTTCTTTACCTAAATCTTTGTTGCAATAGGGGCAACGACTTTTCATATAAAGTATTCTTTTAATGAGATTTTACATCTTTGATAATATCATTTGTTGCTGGAAACAAGCACATTGACAAAGGATTTATACTATTAATGTTTTCAAATGTTAATAACTGTAAACAAATAGCAACAAAATGGAAGAACTATTAACTGTTGAACAAGTATCTAGGGCTTTAAAAGTCAGCAAGATGACTATCTATCGCTACATTAAATCAGGTAGGCTCACGGCTTACAAAGCTGGTCGTGATTTCAGAGTTAAAAAGAGTCACTTTAATAATTTTTTAGAGAAAAATAGAAGCAAATAAGATGTATTGCAACAACTGTGGGAAAAAAGTAGATGAAGATAGCAAATTCTGTCAGTTTTGTGGAGCTAGAGTAGATAAAGCTAACGATTCAAAGCCAAAAGCCGAATCGGGAAAACAAAAGGAAGAAGCTAAAGAGACTGAAACAAAGAGCAAAGTAGATCAGCTTTGGGACAAATTTGCAGAGGTTTATGATGCCCAAGACAAAGAAAGAGAAAGATACGACGCGTTATCCTCTACTCATATTTGGGACATCATAGAGCGACTTTCGACAAATGCTTTTGAAGCTTTTATTACAGAAAACAAAGATGAACTTAACTCTCAACCATATAAAGCTATCGAGGCGATAAAAAATCTTTATGCTATGGCTGTCATAGGAGGTTACAGACTTTGGATTGCAGAAGCCTTATTGAACGAAAAAGAACTCGGAAGGTTTAAGTCTTTCAAAATTGACGATTTAATAGATATCTGGAAAGAATATGATTTTGATAAGGCCTTAAAAGGCCTTTCCGAAGAAATGGGCATTTGTATTTCAAAATATGTAGCACACAGAGTTGACTCATTTATGGAAAATACTCAAACAATGAAAGATATTTCTAACGCCACTGTTGAAAAATTAAGATCATCAATAATGTGGCAAATCGTGAGCGGATACAATGCTGGTGAAATAGAATCTAAATTTAGAAAGTAATATGAAATGTAAAAATTGCAAAGAAGAAAACGATTCAAGTTCAAAATTCTGCACTAAGTGTGGATCAGAACTTGAAAAAGAAATAAAAGGGTCTGTAGATACATACTTTGCGAAACAATCGAGAGGGTGTCAGATTTGTGGTAGTTTAGCGTCCACCAAATATGTCGAATTTTACCAAAATATAGGTATGGTGTTCCAGCGTGAATACTCAAGCATAAAAGCCAGATTATGTAAAAAATGTATAAACAGAGAGTTCAAAAGAAAGACCTTAACCACACTATTTTTAGGATGGTGGGGTTCTATTTCTTTTTTAATTACCCCATTTTATCTTCTTAATAATGTTATTAGATTCGTACCGACAATAGGAATGAAACATGATGAACTATGAAAATCTGCTATTGCAAAAAAAACGATTAAAGAAGAAAAATAGTAACAATGATAAAAATACTTATTTCGATTGCTCTCGGACTGATTGCAACATTCGCCTTTTGGGCATTATTGGTCTTAGTCTTTGTTTTTTTTGGGATTGAAAGACCTGCCATATTGTGGTTTGGAACTTGGGTGCTTTGGCCGACCTTTGCTTATGCTATATTCAAAAAGCTAAATAAAAACAAAGTTTTAAAACCAACAAGCTCAAGTAGATATTGTAATCATTGTGGTAAGAAGGTTGATGAAAGTAGCAAGTTTTGCGAGCATTGTGGAAGCAATCTAAATTTAAAACCTTAACTAATAAGATGTATTGCAACAACTGTGGGAAAAAAGTAGATGAAGATAGCAAATTCTGTGTGCATTGTGGTAGCAGATTAGCAGTCTCAAGCGATAACAAAAACGAAAAGCCTAATCTGGTTTCAGAGCCTAAAAAAAAGAAATCTAATTTACTAAAGATAATTATTATCCTTGCTATAATTTTTTTCGGCTTACCCATGCTAGCCGCTGCTATTTTGGTTGCAATTAACCCAGCTAAACGACAAAACCAAGCCAAAGACGCTGCTATTAAAAATGACGTTGGGTTAATAGCTACCGAATTACAAACCTATTACGCTACATCTGAAAAATATCCGAGTTCAATAACTAGTTTAGTTCCAAAATTTTTAACTTCTTTACCAACTACACCAGCAGGTTCACCTTATGGTTATAAAACTTCGGGAGGAAACGCAGTTGTGTTCGCAGCGTTAAACGACCCCACAGTTGTAGGTAATGTATGGTGTTGGAAATCAAAAACTGGCGTTGCTCAAGAAGAAGCAGAAGGGACGTGTACACAATAATATGTTTTGCAAGAACTGCGGAAAAGGAAATCCAGATAATAGTAATTTTTGTGAACACTGTGGAATAAAATTTGGTAAAGCCCATATCGAGGAAGAAAACGCACCACGAACAAGTCACGAAGCAGAAAAGCACTCTCGGTCGGAAGAGATTGATTCAGATACTTCACCATATCCTTACGTTATTTCGGTTACAAAACTGATCGTTCTATCCGTAGCGACCTTTGGTCTTTTTGAAGTCTATTGGTTTTATAAACAGTGGAAATCAATTAGAGCAGAAGAAGATATCAATGTAACTCCGATATTGAGAGCTATATTTGCTACTTTTACGTCATATTGGCTGTTCAAGCATATTTCTGAAATGGTCAAAAAAGTTGGCAAAAAAAGAGGATTAGAATCTGGTGGATTAGCAATAGTTTATTTTATCCTAGTAGCTACATATAAGCTACCTGACCCTTACTGGTGGGTTGCAATACTTACCTTTTTGCCACTTATACCTGCACAAAATGCAATAAATTATTATTGGGAGAAAAAACTTGGTGATAGGTTAATTACTTCGGGTTTCGGCCTTTGGAATTATATCTGGACGTTTGCAGGGGTAGTTTTTCTGATACTAGCTCTATATGGAACATTTGGATCATTCGAAGACTTGACAAGCTCAACTGACCCTACTACTTCAACAACTACTCAAACGTTGCCTTCGACAAACCTATCGTCACAAAATACTTCTGGTCTTGGACTCGAAGAAACATACGGACAAAATTTTATGACAAGTTGTAACACAGACGGAACTTTGCAAGAAGGTTGTGCTTGTATTTTATCCTACCTTCGATCGAATTACTCTTTAAGTGAAAGAATAAAAATGGATAGCCAGTACGAGCAAACCAACGAATTGCCACAAGCGATGTATGATGCCATAGACTATTGCAAATAGCCTCAAAAAGTTAATGGTTAGATTAACTCACGCCAAATATAAATATGAAGATTTATTGCTGATAATCAGTATTATTTCAACTATTGCAGCTCTTTATTTTTTCTATGACTTTCAACCTTTGCTGACTATTTTGGGTATTGCTATTGCCCTATTTTATATAAGGCTTGTTCAGGGGCAATACTTGGGAAATTCTTTACAAGTAAGTAAAAAACACTTCTTTAGACTCAAGCAAATAATAGAAGATCAGTCTGAATTGCTAAGAATAAAAGAGCCTAAACTTTTTATTTACCAAGACCCTTACCCAAACGCCTACACACTTGGCTATAAAAATCCATACTCTATTGTTTTAAGTTCCAGCTTGGTGGAAGGATTATCAGAAGAAGAATTAGAGGCAGTTATCGCACATGAATTGGGACACGTTAAGTTTAATCATTCCCGAATATCCTCAATAGTTAGCCCAGCAGGTAAAAACATTCCTGTCTTGACTTGGATATTCGGTTTTTGGCAAAGATCGGCAGAATTTACTGCTGACAGAGTTTCTCTAATGACTACAGAAAACCCTCGGTCTTTGATTACAACTTTGGTGAAAATAGGAATAGGTACAAAGTTTCTTGAGCAAATAGATGAAGATGAATTATTAGATCAATCTCGGAAGGTGCAAAAAAGCATATTTAATAAATGGGGAGAACTATTAAACAATCACCCTTACTTAACTAGAAGGGTCAATAAGATAATTGAGTGGTCAAAAGAAGAAGGATTTACCTACTACAAAGGTGGCAAAATGTTTTGTATAAATTGTGGTACTCAAATAAGTGTTTCAGCTAAGTATTGTCCAAAATGTGGGATAGACATTAAAACTAAAGAAAATCGTTAATCCTCATAAAATTTAAGATGAAATAAAAATTATAGAAGAACTACAATAAAACTTATAAACTTTCTGCTTCAAAAAACTCTGGTAAGTTCATCCACTTTACTGAAAAGTCATCGCAAACATTTGGGATTTTTGGCTTAATTTTACTGTGTTGGCTAGAATGAACTTCAGAGGTCACAACAATTAAATTATTACTCATGGCAATTGCAACTACTACTGCATCGGCCAAGCTACCTTTATTTGTAGTGTATATAGAATATGCATTGACTATCTTCTGAAGTTCTCCGATACAATGATTGTGGCTAAGGAATGTTTTTTTATGACTATCTAACCATTCTTTTAGCTCGTCATTCTGCGTGGTTATTTCGCTGGCAACAATTTTAGGAACAACTATTGAACCACTTTCAACTTTTGACGAAACATGATTCCAAATACGGCGGAAGGCTTCTACCTTAACATGGTATGGTCTTGTCCGAATTTGTGCATCCCAAAAATCGAGTATTGCGCATGCGTCAATGCAGTATTGTTGGAAAAGGTTCGGCTGATTCATTCAAAATCATTTCAGGCAGTTCTGTTTCTATATTCATCGAGCTTACTGACCCCGACACCCAAAGCATTACTGGCTTCAAATGAGGTAATCTCACCTACGTTAAGAGCCTCTAATACTGTGTTGGAGTAGGCCTCGCCATTTCGTAACTTGCGAATCGTGTAATAGTTTGGGCCACCCAAGTTAGTCTCATCTTCTGGTTTTCTGCGTGTGATTACAAACTCGCTGAGGAATTTTTTATGTATTTCTGAGTAATCTCGATCACTTATTATTCCTAAAGTAGCAAATCTTCTATAAATAACAAGTCGACTTACTTTTAGACGACTCGACAAACTTTTAGCATGCCATTCTAAATCTGACTGTATTGTATTAACACCTTTAGACATTACGTAATCATTTACCAGCTCAATAGGGACTAAAAACGCTGCAGCGAATTGGTTGCAAAAAACTTCAACATCAGAGGACATCGAATAGTGCAAATCGCAAATACCAGAACTTCTGCGTAAAATGTGACAAAGCTCATGGAAAAGCGAGAATATCCTTCCAGTTGTAGTGTCGTTTGTATTGAGAACGATGATTGCACGATTGTGGTTTGATACAGAAAATGCCCGAATTTTGTCCTCGACATCTAATGGATATTGGGAAATGAAAACACCTAAACTTTCAACAAATTGTCGCCAATGCTTAAATGCATCGGAAAAGTCTCTAAATGTCTCTTGGTCCTCTACAAGCACTTTGCTTTGTTTCCTTACGCGACTACCCAAATCTTCTGCTCCCAAGTTTTTTATGTCTTCATATCTAGGTATTTGGAGACCACTGTGAGTACTTAAACCTTCCACAAATTCAGAAATGTAATTTGCATCTTCAATGGCCTCTATGGTCTTTTCATGGAGTGATGGTGTCTTGTTTTCGAATGTCCTATTGTCACTTTTCACTAAAATCTGTTTGGGAAGTTCATCGAGAAGAAAAACACTCCAGTTTCTCTTGAAAACACCAGCGATCTTCTCAGCAAATTTGGAGTCTACTGCTATATCCTCTGTCTCATACTTTTTGTAATCAGCGAGGGAAATACCAAGCTTAAGAGGCATCGCCTCCAATGGAATTGTTCTACTCTCTCTTAGTTTTTTTAGGATTTCGTGTTTAAGAGTAACTTTCATTACTTAGCTTTAATTAAATAATAGCAAAAGAATTTAATACCTGCCAATAAAAGATAAGGACAATATCTACTTTACAAATTGTAATACTTTGGTGTGTAAAACGCATTTTAGCATAAGACTTATCGATCATAATAAACTACCACAAAAAGATGTCATAAAAGCTATTACAACAATCTAATCCGTACTCGAAAATTTGACAACAGACTGTTTTCTGCTACGCTTAACATATACAAATTAAATAAATTTTGGAGATGAAAATGGAGATGAAAAGTGAAACGAAAACATAAAAAAGCCGAAAGGCTAAACTCTCCACCTTGCGAGCAAAGAATTATAGATTCTTTCGGCAATTTTGATACTAGCAAAACAGTCTCCCCAAATCAACTGCAACCCCTACCATCACTAGCCCAAGAGTTCAAAGTTTCCCTCAGGCGATACAGAAGTCTAAGAAAGGTTTTTGAGGCTGGAATTACCCAAACCTCAGCAGGTTTGATATGGCGACTTTAAGGCAGGCTGAGGCTGTCGTGGCAATTTACAGAAGGTATGGCAAGGACATCAACTTTGATGTGGTATTTCACAAATGGTCAAAGCAAAAAGCCTCAAAGTTTATCGCAAAAAATTACATGAGCTATTATGACCAATTCAAGCCAAAATTTTTGTCGCAAGGGGGTGAATCTAAAAGTGATTGAACTTTACCTTTCGACAGACGGAAAACACACAGTCCATGTTCAGGCATCCGACAGGGAAGAGATGAATAAAATGTTTCCGTTTGCCAAGGCTTTGTATCAAAAGATTACCAGTACGCTGGGGACAAAAGCCCAGATGTGGCACGGAGTAATCAACGGAAAGAAGCCTGCGAACGGACAGTCATATGGAAAAAGAATTGACACAGTCGAACAGGCACAGGACCAAATTGCACCACTCTGTCCTGTTCATGACTCGCCAATGAAGCTAAGGAATGGCGAGTATGGCCAGTTTTGGTCCTGCGGAAGGAAAAATGAGGACGGAAGCTGGTGCAGGGCAAAGCCAGACCAGGAATATCTGGATTTTTAGGGAATAGCCATGAAAGCTAGACAGGAAACTTTAGTTAAAGTTAAAACCGAAACCGAGGAAGACAAGATCGAAAGATACTTTAGTGGCTATGAATTGACGACTCGATCAGGATACAGGCTTGATGAGGTCGTCAGTGCCCTTCAAAAGGAAGTCCGCAGGGGAAACGAGCTGATGGCTTCCTATTGGGCTTTTGAGCTGAATGATTCTGGCTTTTGGAGGTATTGTTTCAGAAGATTACAGGTGATAGCTGGCGAGGATATAGGGCTTGCCAATCCACAGGCGATGATTTTAGTGAGTTCCGCTTACGCTTCCCTTCTGGCCCAGAACGCAAAACAAAAGATTACACAGGTTGATAACAACATTTTAGGTTTAATTATTGCCTATTTTGCAAGAAGCCCAAAATCAAGGCATGTAGATTATCTTGGTGGTGTCTTGCTCAAGCGTAAGGAAAAAGGCTGGAGGCCTGAAATTCCCGAATATGCCAGGGATAAGCATACCTCGGCTGGGAAGGCACTAGGCAAAAATGATAATGATTTTTTCCGAGAAGGCAGTCGTATAAAAAACAAAAAGAGAATCACTGGCGAGGACAAGATCAAAAAAGAATGCCTTGAATTATACAAATTTAATGAAAAGCGAGACGAAAACCAATTTTGAGCGAAACAACAAAGTAGGACAGCCTGTCGCTAAATTGGTCCTGACCTTAGAATTTAAGAAGCTCGTGGACAGGGGTTTTAAGAGCTTTGGCGATTTTGTTAATAGTTTTGAGGGTAGGATTTCGCCTACCACCCTCGATTGCGACAACTGTCCGAACATCAACTTTTATCATCGCTGCCAAGTCTTCTTGGGACATATGATTGTCTTTTCGAAGTTCTCTAACTCTCTCCCCGAGTTTTTCGTAAATCATGCTAAATATAAGTCCTCCTTGACAAAATCTGACATAAAAGTCATATTTAGGACAGGAAATATATTTCCGATTTACGCACGTGTTATGAATAAATTTATAGAATGAAAAAAATACTTGTTATTGTCGCAGCAATTATCGCTATCCTGTTTGTGATTGGCGTGGTTGTCGCCTTATTTTCTGGAGAGGGACAAAAAAGTTTTAACAAAGGTATGAATGACGCAAAAGAGATTGTGCGATAAACCAAATGAAAGGCGTCTTAAAACCTGCCTCTAAATTTCTACTGCCGATTATTTTCTCCCTAATTCTTGCAGGTTGCGGCAGTTCCAAGACTGTGACACAAAACAGCAATTTTCCCCAGTCTGATTTAACTGAACAATCAGTAAGAGCAGAAATAAGCAGCATTTCAGATATGTGGACGATGAAGCCTGAAGAAATTGTAAAAGTTCAAATAATAGATTTCGGAGGAACGGAGGATATTAAAGACGATAAAATCGTGTTTTTAACCTATCAACCGAAATCCGTCTTGAACGAGAAGGATTTTCTGAGAAGCTCAGCAAACACTCTTGTTGAGGTATCGGAAAAACTTTTTCAGAATCCTAAAGTCGGTATGGTAAGAGTTTGGACGGAAGGATCATTTTCCGATCAATATGGCAAGCAGGAGACAATTCCTGCTGTAAAACTGGGTTTAAGCAGAAAAACAGCCGATAAAATTCAGTGGGACAATTTCAAGGATTTAGTACAGGTTGATTACAATAAACTTCTGGACATTGCCGATGAAAAGACCATTCATCCTGCTGTAGCCAAAAGCCTCTGATTCGTGCTACTTCTAAATAACTTATCTTTCGGAAGTTAAAAAACCCAATTTTGATATCAGAAGGCTTTCAACAGTGAGATTCTTGTGGAATCTAAATATCACCTCCCCACCCAAAAAAAAATTATAAGACAATCCTTACTTTTCTTTAAAAACCAGTGGTTATAAGGAAGTTCAAGCTCACATCCTGTCCTTAATGTTAGGATGACGAAAAAAAATGTTAGGACGAGGAAAAGAAATATAGGCTGAAATATAAGGCCATAATACTTCTCGAAAGCATTTAAAGGTTAAAAGTTCCTGCTTCGATATCAGAAGGCTTTCAATTTAAAGGTTTGGTGACCATTAAGGCCTAAGATTTCCAGTAAAATTCCAAAAACATTTTCTAAAAGTGAGATCACGTCCTGCAAAAATTGCAGGTGACTGACAAAAAAGTTAGGAAAAGTAAATGTTAAAGGAAGGAAAAAACAGGATAAGAGCTGGTAACTTCAAGAAGGTTACTGAAATCAGACAAGCTGGTTTCAAAAAAAGCATCCACGCTTTGCCACCCCAGGTAAAACTAAGAATTAACAAAAAGGTGCTGAAAAAATTGAATTTAAAGTAAAAGACGTTTTCAAGATTATTCCCTAATAACTCACTAATTAAGCTGATATAATTCAGTCGCTAGAACAGATGGAGATGAAGTATGCAAAATGAAAGCGATTTATTCTCGCAAGAGGCAAGAAATAAACTACTTTTCGTCTCTAAAAAGATTCTCACTAAAGTTGAACTTACAACCTCTAAAAGTGGATCAGTTTGTCGGTTTGACGTGAGTAGTCAGGATTTGCCACTCAAAGAATGGAATTTAGCTATCAAAAAACTACAAAGTTTAGAGCTCGTCACAATTTTTGATGAGAAGTATATTTTTGATGTTTTACCAGTTTCTGATCCTGTATCTTATCAGCTAATCGTAAATAAGCCACACCTGCGAGATTTTATTAGTCATTTAGAAGGAAAAGAGTTATCGCAGAATGGGATTGAATGGCCAGAAAATTACAAATGGAATGATGATGGTTTGAGTTTTTTGGTCGCAATAGGAAAGGGACTATCTTTTCAAAAAAAGAACAACTATAGGTGGAAAGTGTTTGATTGCCTGGCTAAACAAAGAGGCAATTGGGTGCGTGTTTCAGTAATTTCAGATGAAAGTGGAGTAAAAAAGGAAAGCACAGTCCGCACAATAATTAACCAACTTAGGGACAAAATAAGAGATCAGCATTTGACTAAATATCTTAAAATCGAGTCCCTTGGTAAGGAAAAGTTAATGGCCCATGGCTCTTATCGTGTTGTGCCAGCTTAATAGGTAATAAGTATTTAACTTATCTATTAAGTTCGAGAATTAGCTTCAAAATTCCACTATTTTCCCATATTGACGCTTAACAACTGTTTAGCCATAAGCTGATCTTGCGTCCGAATGACGATCGATATGGATACAAGATTAACAGTATATCGCACCAAAGACCTTGGCGAAGCAGGAGCACTCCTAGCAAGCAAGGCAAAACTTCTCCGTCTGGAAAGGGAATCTAGCTTCTACTGGTTTATATTTGAAAATAAAATCCTTTGCGAAGAACTCTCTAACTCTTACTGGAACGACCAGCTTCAAGTTTCCGCAAAAACTTACTCAAACGCACTCAAAGAGTTAAAAGATCGCCTGTTTTCAAGAGGAGGTTCGCTATGAAAAAAACAGACTCCTCTAAGATGGGGAAAAAATCAGAATCATATAAACCAATTAGTAATAAGATATTTAGTCAAAGGGAAGGTTCTTCTGTTAAGGGAAAGGTAGTATGGTTAGACTCAAAAGATGAATTTGGAATTGATGATTTTCCAGAAAACAAAGGAGACGTTGCTTTCCACTTGGCTATTGCACTTGAAGATGAAGAAAACCTGGCTTGGTATCAGAAATTAGCTCGTGAGAGAAGAAGCGATTTTCTGAAAAATTGCCTTAGAGTAACTCTAGAGGATTCCGCAAAAGGTGTAATCAAAAAAACGAAAGCGGCGTATTTTACAGGTGTAATCAAGAGAAAAACTGCTCAACAAGAACGACTAAAAGAATACAAGAAAAAACATCAGAAACATACAACGTATTATGGTTACGACTTCCCTGTTTCCCTTAATGTTAAGAAAAGTTCTAACTCGGAAAGTTTAACAGAAAAAGAGTTAGACAGAATTAGTAAAGTAATTGATGCAGAGAACCTAGAACCTCTTACAATCTCTCAACCTGAAAACAAAACCATAGGCGAGATGAACTCGGAGGAGCAACTAGAGCTTCTCAGGGACATTTTTGGTCACGATTTGGATTGGGTCGAAGAATCTGCTGGGAGGGTTAGGTGTTAACAAAAAAGGAGATCGACGAGTTCAAAAAGATAACTTTTGAAACCATGGGTTTGAAGTTGAGTGACGATGAAGCATTGGATCAAGGGTTAAGACTAATTGTCCTTTTTGAACTGATATTGAAAAATGATCGACCTAGTATTGGTGATACAGTTGCAAGTTCCAGAGGTGAGGTGCAAAATAAAAATGACAGATGATATGGAGAGCAGAATGTTTGTATACGCTCGTAAATCAGATGAAGATAAACACAACCAAATTCAGTCTATCCCAGACCAACTCAAAGAGGTCGAGAGAACCAGACAGGAACAAAATCTTCCTAAACCTTTAGCCACATTTACAGACATAAAAACAGCAAAAACAGCAGGGGTTCGCATCGGATTCAATGAAATGGTTGAAAGGATCAAAAAAGGTGAAGCCAAAACCATTCTTTGCTGGAAAGCTAATCGTTTGGCACGAAACGGAAAAGAAGGTGGCGAGCTGATTTATCTAGTTGATAATTTTGGAGTAAGCATAATTACCTGTTTTGGGGTATTTAGCAAGGATAATTGTAATCAGCTATGGAATGAATTTGGCATAGCTACTCAATACTCAAAAGATTTATCAATAGACGTCAAAAGAGGGATGAAAACAAAAGTCGAGAAAGGATGGCGACCTGGTCTGGCACCATTAGGTTACAGAAATTGCAAAGAGATGGATAAGGGAAGTAAAGAAATAGAGCCAGACATGAGGGGTAACAGGTTTGATTTATGTTGCGAGTGGTGGAAGTTGATGCTTAGTGGTAAATACACAATCGAAAGAACAGTTAAAATCATAAATGGTAAAGGCCTGAGAAGCCAAAGAGGTCAGCCTGTGAGCCTCTCAACGGCCTACAGGTTCTTTAACAACGTTTTCTACGCTGGTTATTTCAACTACTACGGATCGTTACAAAAAGGCAGCCATAGGCCAATGGTCACTATGGCTGAGTTCAAAAGAGTTCGGACGATACTGAAAAATAGAGGTGTTGTTAACTGGAGTAAAACTGGATTGCCATTTGTTGGTTTTATTAAATGTCCTGAGTGCCAAGCAACTGTTACAGGAGAAACGCACACTAAATACTACAAAAACGGAAAATCCCAAACATTTATCTATTACAGATGCTCGAAGAAACTCGGGTCATGTAGCCAAAAATACCTCAGTGCAAAGAAATTTGAAGAACAAGTTCTTAACTATATTAACTCACTGGAACTGGACACAAAGTATATTGAGTGGGTTCGGGCAGTTCTGAAAAGGGTTAATTCGGAACAGTTTGAGTTTGACAGGAAACAAAAAGAAGTTCAGACCAAAAAGTTAATGGAATTATCAAAAAGGAAAGAGAAACTCTTTGATATGAGAGCCGATGGCATCTACAGTGAAGATGAATACCAAGCGGAAAAAAAGAAAACATTAGAACAAGAAGCGGAGATAAAATCCTATATCGTTGAGGACACCACAGGTTACTGGGAAAAGGTTAGAGATAATGCTTTGAATTTCGCGGAGCGAGTCGCTGAATTATTTAACCAAGACGACCCTGAGATTAAAAAACTTGTTGTCCAGATTCTTGGCTCGAACCTGTCTCTTTTTGACCAAAAACTCGTAATTGAGCCTAAATCCGCATTTATCTTTCTAAAAGACCTTGAAAAGGATATAAGTCAAGAATTGAGTAAGCTCGAACCTACGATTAGCCTTCCACAAGAGCCTAATCTCGATTATTTGCAAAATTATTTATCAAATGAGCGGGTGATGGGGATCGAACCCACGCTCTTCCACTTGGCAAGCGGACGTTTTACCACTAAACTACACCCGCAATCAGTTAGAAATTATATCCCAGACTTCAAGCAACAAACAAGTACGAAATTATCTAAAAAAAGAATTGACATTACACTTGCAAAATGCGATATTAGGGCAAGACCATGTTAAAAAGACTTGGCCTTGTTTTTTTGTGGTTCCTGGCTGCGCCGGTAACCATAGCAACTTTAGCAATCTCACTTCAAAATCAAGAAGCTGGTAAAAAAGCTTTTATTTCTCAACCAATAGTTGTATCTGAAGATACGGCAGCCCCAAACATCATCGAAGGGCAAGTTTTAGCTGTGAAAATAGAAGACATGCGGCCTTATATTGTGGAAGATTTCCTGAAAAATACACCTCTTGAAAATCATTCCGAATTCATAGTAAAAATCGCCGATAAATACAATATTGACTACAGACTAATCCCCGCAATTGCCATGAAAGAAACCGGCGGAGGCAGTACTTCGCCTTCGGAAAGCTATAACGCCTGGGGATTTGGCAACGGTTCGACACAATTTACGTCATGGGAAGACGCGATAGAATCGGTTACCAAGACTTTGAAAGAAAAATACATTGACAGGGGACTGGTGACACCGGAGGAAATTATGCCTATTTACGCTCCTCCGCAAATGTACACTGGCGGCAAATGGGCAAAAGATATCAACTTCTTCTTTTCGCAGATGGAATCACTCTGATTTAGTTCATAGTGCACAATTTATAGTCATTAGTCATTAAGAGCTCCTTCGTAGTAAAATCGGATCCGTGGATTTCAAGTTGTTCTTGGCAATTTCAGCGGGTAAAATTTTGGCTTTTGTAATCAAGCTTTTTGGCGGCGGGGGAACAGCCGCTCCCGGCTTAGTTGCTCTTAAAATTGACCCCAAACTGGTCAGAAAACTTAATAAAGAAATTAAATTTGGCTCTGTTATTATTTCTGGAACCAACGGCAAAACAACAACTGCACGACTAACTTATGATGTCCTATCCACAAAATATAAGGTTATCCATAACCGTCAGGGTTCGAACCTGTTGCGCGGCATTGCCTCTACCTTAATTTCCCAGTCCTCAATATCGGGAAAACTAAAGTTCGACCTGGCCATATGGGAAGTTGACGAAGCAACACTTCCTGAATCAATCAAAAATGTTTATCCCAAAACGATAGTCCTTTTAAACCTTTTTAGAGATCAGCTGGACAGATACGGAGAGGTGGATTCGACAAGGACCAAATGGCAAAAAGCCCTAATAACTCTTCCTAAAGACACAACTTTAATTCTAAATAGCGACGACCCAGGCATCAGCATTTTGAAAAAATCATTCAAGGGAAAAAAGATCTTTTTCGGCGTTTCCGATAATCAAGTTAGGCTCCCTGCAGTTGCAGGTGTTGCCGATGTCAAACATTGCTTAGTCTGCAGCGCAAATCTGATATTTTCGGCACAGCTTTCTGCACATCTTGGCAAGTACCGCTGTTCAAACTGTGATTTTAGAAGGCCAACCCCAAATGTCTCTGCTGTTAACCTAAATTTCAAACCCGATTTCTCAACTTCCATAAAGTTAAATGTCAATAATCAAATGTCAACTGTCAACTATTCTCTTCCGGGGCTTTATAACGTATACAACATACTCGCCGCTGCAGCCGTATCTTCCCGTTACAATATTGATTTTTCGACAGCCAAAAATAAAATAAAGGAATTCTCAACAGCTTTCGGCAGATTCCAAAGAACAAAAATTCAAGACAGCGAACTTGTGACATTCCTGATTAAAAATCCGGCAGGAGCAAACGAAGTGATCAGAACAATCTCGCAGCTGTCAAAGATAAATCTGCTTGTAATCTTAAATGACAAAATAGCCGACGGCCGTGACGTCTCATGGATATGGGATACGGATTGGGAAATTCTAAAAGACAAAACCGACAACATTTTTATTTCCGGTACTCGTTGTTTTGATATGGCTCTGCGCTTAAAATACGCCGGTTTTAAATTGAGTAAAAACATTATATATAAGGAAGTAAATTACTCAATATCAACTGCTTTAGGGAAAATGAGCAATAAAGATACTCTTATAGTCTTGCCTACATATACGGCGCTTCTGGATGTACAAAAAATTTTAAACTGGATAGGGGAAGGGGTTACAAAATGGCAAAAACAATGACCTTAAACATCTGCCATCTCTACCCGGACCTTATGGACACCTATGGTGACAAAGGCAACATTATTACAATCCAAAAAAGATGCCAATGGAGAGGGATTGATGTTAATGTTGTAAATATGAGTATTGGCCAATCACTTCCGGCTTTCGACTTCGATTTTTACTTCTTTGGCGGCGGCCAGGATAAGGCTCAGGCAATTGTCGGCAAAGACCTCCTAAAAAAAGCGCGGGCCCTTAAAAAAGCAATTGACGATGGGGCAGTTTTGTTTTCTATCTGCGGCGGTTACCAGCTTTTGCAGAAATATTTTAAAACAAAAACGGGCGAGATTATAAAAGGCATCGGCCTTTTTGATGCTTATACAGTCGGCTCGAATGACCGCATGATCCAAAACCTGATGATCAAAATCAATCCGGAATTAGAGCAAGAAATCAAAAATGTCTATCCAACTATCAACTATCAACTATCAACTATCAACTTGGTTGGTTTTGAGAACCATTCAGGAAAAACTTATCTCGGTAAAGATTCAAAACCTTTAGGTTTTGTTATCAAAGGGGCTGGAAACAATGGAGAAGACAAAACCGAGGGCGCGGTTTATAAAAATGCCTTCGGCTGTTATCTTCACGGATCGCTTTTGCCCAAAAACCCCCATTTTGCAGATTATTTAATTTCGAAAGCATTAGAGCGCCGATTTGGAAAAGTAAAATTGAAACCCCTGGATGACGAAATCGAATGGCAAGCCCACAAACAGGCAACTCAGAGAATTCGTAGCGCCAGCTAAAATCTGCTAAAATCTGTTTGCGCCGAGGTGGCGGAACTGGTAGACGCGCACGGTTTAGGACCGTGTACCGCAAGGTGTGGAGGTTCGAGTCCTCTCCTCGGCACAATATAAAAAAATGCAAATAAAATTCCTCGGCACATCTGCAGGTTGGCCGCTACCCAGACTTGGATGCACTTGCGAAATCTGTCAATCAAAGGATCCAAAAGATACACGCACAAGAACACAGCTTCTGATAAACGGCTCCATTCTTCTGGATGCCGGCCCTGATACCTATAATCATTTAGTTTCTAACAATCCCCAAAAAATTGAATCTATTTTTATAAGCCACGAGCACTCAGACCACATCATGGGCTTGTGGGATATTTCGCATATTTATAATCACGAAAAAGATCCAGACTTATTTGTGACTGTGCCAGTTTTAAATGGGATTAAAAAGATGCTGGGAACTTACCTCTTGAAGGTCAACATCAAAGTAATTAAACCAAATGAGACTATCCATCTCAAAAACACTAAGGTTACTTACTTTCCCGTAACACATGGAAATACACCAGCTTTCGGCATTAAAGTTAAAGACTCAAAAATCTTAGCCTACATTCCGGACTTTAATAAAATTTTACCTTCTTCCCAAAAAGTAATAAGAGACTGCGATATCCTGGCAATTGACGGATCCTCTCTTGGTAAAATAGGGAAAACAATCGGCCATATTTCCATAAATGACGGAATTCAGATTGCCAAAAAATTAAAGGCCAAACAGACCTATTTTGTACATCTCGGACACAAAACCGACACCCACAAATTCCTAGAAGAATATCTTTCGAGAAACGGAGGCGCAAATTTTCATCCTGCTTATGACGGGCTTGAACTAAACATATAAATTTTGCATTTAGCCTCAAAAAGTGCTAAAATAGAATTTAATGAAAACATCGCAGGTAGCAAAAACTATAGGGCAGGCTACCTTTGAAACAATTGGGGGCGACGTAGTCGGCCCAATTCTAGATGAGGCCAAAAGAGAACTTGGATTTGGCAGTTTTCTTGGTTCCAAAAACGGTATAAGTGCAAGACATAAAGAAATAGGTCAGGAAGAACTTAAAAGAGCCAGAGCCGAAGAAGAATTGGCAGAAAAAACAGAATCAGACGATAGTGTCTCAGAACAAAAAGCAGCTGAATTCTCACTAATGCTTCAAGAATACCGAAATCATGATTCTAACAATGGCAATAGTAAAGAACAGAGGGCTCTAAAAGAAGAATTTGTAGAACTTCGCGAGGAAGTAGCAAAACTCGCACAGGTATCTGGCGTCAAAACAAGCGCACATTTGGAAACCCTACCTCAAAAAATAGGTCTTCTTGACATAAAAAGGCTAAGGCTTATCATTAAAGATTTGACCGCAAAAGTCGAGGATTCAAAAAATGCCCAAGAAATGGTTACCCAAAGATCCAATGCCAAAAGAACTACCGGAATGCTTGCATGGGTTTCCGGCAAACAAATGAAGGTCCACGAACAGGGAACACTAACTCTTCAAGGATAGATTAGTCGATAGTTCATGGTTCATAGATTCTTGATAGAAATTTTGATGAAATAATCCAATCGGGTTCGTAGCTCAGTTGGTTAGAGCGTCACGTTGACATCGTGAAGGCCACAGGTTCAAATCCTGTCGAACCCACAAATATATTAGTGCACTATTTATAACTCTAATTGCTACTAAACAAACTTCAAGTTAAAATAATTACATGGAACATAAAAATAGAGAAGAAACAGATTACGACCGTCATCTGAGATCGAGCTCAATGCCTGGAGAATCCGATGACCTAAATACGCCAACTGATGCCGCGCCAAACTACGGTGGCACTGTATTCAGGTCACGCGGAGGGGAAATAAGAAGTACTCCAATTGTCGCTCAGTCAGGCTTCGATTTGGAAGGCGAATCTACGATAGAATTTCAAACTATCACTGGTCGAAAATTAAAAAGGTTAACTCCAATTGAGGAAGAAAGCCGTCAGTCAACACAAGGATTCATAGACCCTGAAACTACTCGAAGAGTAAGAACTCAAAGACAAGCAATCAGCCGAAACAATGTCAGAAGACAAAAGTAATCAAAACCAAAAAACCGTCGAAAAATACTATATCGAGGTTAGTGCTTCTGCAAAAAAACGATTTTTAATTGGCCTTGTCGGCGGCATTGGCTGGGGAATAGGTTTGACAGTCGGAACGGCAGCAATAATCTATGTGGTTGGCATTTTCGTCTCTAAAATTGATTTCGTTCCTGTTTTCGGAAAATTTGCCGCAGAAGTGATAAAATCCGCCCAGTCTAACCTCACAACACGATGAGTAACGCAACTTTAAAAGATCACCGCGAAATTGGTCGCGAGCTTGATCTTTTTTCATTTCACCAATATGCACCCGGCGCCATTTTCTGGCACCACAAAGGCTGGTTAATTTACCGCACGCTTTTGGATTTCATTAGAAAAAAAACAGAAGAGGAAGGCTATATGGAAATTTCAACACCTGTAATGGTCAAAAGCCAACTTTTCAAAGAATCCGGCCACCGGGAACATTTTGGTGAAAACATCTTTAACCTGAAAGTAGATAAGGAAAACTATTCCCTGAAACCGATGAATTGCCCGGAATCCGCGATAGTTTTTCGGTCAAAAACCAGAAGTTATAATGATCTGCCATTAAGACTCAGTGAATTTGGAATTCTTCACAGAAGGGAGCTTTCCGGCGTCCTCGGAGGGCTTTTGAGGGTCCGCCAATTCACAATAGACGACGCCCATATATTTGTTGCCCCCGAACAAATCCACGATGAGATCCAAAAACTTTTAAAACTCACAGCAGAAGTTTACAAGTCTTTAGGCTTCAAACCGAGGTTTTATTTAGCAACTCGGCCCGATAAGGCAATGGGGGATAAAAAAACCTGGAAAGAGGCCGAAAACGGCTTAGAAAAGGCTTTAGGGGATGCTAATGTCAAATTTGAAATAAAACCTAAAGACGGAGCCTTTTACGGCCCCAAAATCGATATTCACATATTCGATTCCCAAAACCGCGATTGGCAATTGGCAACGATCCAGCTGGACTTCCAAATACCCCAGCAAATGCAACTGGAGTACGCAGACAGTGACGGCTCGAAAAAACGCCCTGTGATGATTCATCGCGGGATTTTTGGATCACTCGAGAGATTTATTGGAATACTTTTGGAACACACGCAAGGCAACCTTCCCGTCTGGCTTTCACCGGTTCAGGCAGCTATCTTACCGGTTTCCGACAAATCCGCGGATTTTGCCCGAAAAACCGCAGAAAAAATCCGCTCAAACGGAATAAGAACAGATGTTGATATGCGAAGCGAAACCCTGCAGGCAAAAATCCGTGATGCCACTTTGCAAAAAGTCCCTTACATCTTGGTAGTCGGAGAAAAAGAGCAAAAAGAAAATAAAGTTTCAATAAGAGAGAGGGATAGTAAAAATCTCGTGCAGGCGGACATCGAAAAATTTATCGCCAAAATCAAAGCGGATATTGCCAGTAAAGTTTAAAAAATGATAACATCCTGCCTACGGCTCAAACAAAAAAATAAGGGGGGCTGCAAGTAAAGAAATTTTACAAACTCAATTATCAAATAAGGGCAGACCAGGTTAGGGTTATAGACGATACCGGCAAGCAAATTGGCATTCTTGCGCTTGAACAAGCCTTAGAAAAAGCAAAAGAAAAAGAGCTTGATCTTGTCGAAATTGCCCCGGATGCAAATCCGCCCGTAGTAAAGATTATCGATTTTAAAAAATTTAAATATCTCGAGGACCGGAAAGAAAAAGATGCCAGGAAACACGCAAAGCAAACGGAATTAAAAGAAGTCAGATTTTCACCATTTATCGGAAAACATGATTTTGAAACCGGCATTGACAAAGTTAAAAAATTTATAGAAGGGAGAAATTTAGTCAAAATTACCGTTGTGTTCAAAGGCAGGCAAATGGCCCACACGGAATTTGGCCCCAAACTTTTAGATGAAATTATGAGAGAATTGGATGGATTTGCAGAACTTGACCGCCCGGCAAGATTTGAAGGACGAAGATTCGCTACAATAATAAAACCTGCTAAAAATTTGAAGATAAATAAAAAGGAAACAAATGAAACTAAAAACTAAAAAATCAGCCGTAAAAAGATTCAAAGTAACAAAAACCGGCAAAATTTTAAGAGGACGGCAAATGGCAAGCCATTTGAAAAGCGCAAAATCAAAAAGCGCCAAGACGAGATATAAAAAGAAGGCCTTTGTCTCAAAACCAGAAAAGAAAAACGTCAAAAGACTATTACCGTACAATTTGTAATTCTCCCTTGGCTATGAACAATAAACTGCAAACTAACAACTAAATATGCGAGTTAAAAGAGGAAAAACCGTAAATAAAAGACATAAAAGAACGCTGGCCCTTGCCAAAGGATACCGGGGTGGACGATCCAAACTTTATAAGCAGGCCAAAGAGGCCGTGATACACGCGGGTGCCGATGCATACCGCGGCAGGAAAGAGAAAAAGAGACAAACAAGGTCTTTGTGGATTTTAAGAATCAATGCGGCTTTGAAACCGCACGGCATTTCTTACAGCAAATTCATAAATACACTTAAACAAAAAAATATTGAGCTTGACCGCAAAATTTTGGCGCAAATTGCCCTTGAGAACCCCGAAAGTTTTGAAGAGTTGGTGAAAAAGGTAATTTAAAGATAAAAGTTGACAAAACGTGTTTTTACTTGCTATAAACTTCCGAGGGCTAAAAGCCCTCGGTATTGTTTTTAAGTTTTAGGCCCGCAGCTTGCGAGGACCGCAAGCTTTGCTTACATGAGCAAAGAAAACCACAATAATACGTTAATGCTTTTATCCCTCGAAAGTATGTATTCACTTTTTTTGCATTCATCCCCGTCAAAATTGCAATTTAGGCGGGGTTTTCTGCAGCGAATATAAATCTTTTTGCCTCTCGTTCTTGAAGTTAATTTTAAGTCCGAGAGGCATTTAAAAGGATCTTTGCAGAAATATATCAGCAGATCGCCTTGGTACCTTTCAATCATGGCAAAGGCGCTCCTCTGTTTTTTTGAAAGAAAATATCAGACGCAGTGCTGATATATATCTTTTTGCTCGCATCGAGCGAGCATTCAAGATATAATTTCCCCATGTCCGGTCAAATTCGAAATGTTTTGGAAACAGCCCAAAAGGCAATAGAGTCTGTTTCTTCTCAAGAACAGCTGGAGAAAATCTACATCGATTTTTTCGGCAAAAAGGGGAAATTTACGAGTCTTGCCAAATCCATAAAACAAACGCCCCAAAAAGAAAAAGCCGCCTTTGGAAAAGAATTAAATCGGATAAAAGAACAAATCACAGTAAGTTTTACCAAACAAAAAGAACTGCTTCTGTCAAAAGACGCAGAAAAAACGATCGACATTACGGCACCCGGCAAAAAAACGGCAATCGGCCACCTGCATTTAGTTTCCCAAGCAATCGAGGAAATCGTCGATATTTTTAAAAAAATCGGCTTTTCCCTGCAAAGTTATCCGGAAGTGGACTGGGATTGGTACTCTTTTGAGTCCTTAAACATGCCCAAAGATCACCCGGCAAGGGATGAATGGGAAACATTTTTTGTCAAAAGTAAACCTGACAATCTTTTGGGCAGTCAAGTCTTAACCCCTCACACCTCAAACGGCCAAGTCAGAGAAATGCAAAGAGTGAAAAAACCGCCGGTTCGAATGCTTAATATTTCAAGATGTTACCGCAGGCAAGTTGACGTTTCGCATACTCCGATGTTTCACCAATTTGAGGGAATGCTCATTGACCAAAACGTGTCTATTCCTAATTTAAAGGGGACGCTTGATTACTTTGCAGAATGTTTTTTTGGAAAACAGCGAAAAACCAGACTTCGGCCGCATCACTTTCGCTTTACAGAACCTTCTTTTGAGGTTGATGTTACCTGCGGAGTTTGTTTGGGGAAAGGCTGCCGATTTTGTAAATCCGGATGGGTTGAATTGGGAGGAGCAGGCATGGTTCATCCTAATGTAATTACCGCTGGAAAATTAGACCCCAAAAAGTATTCCGGCTTTGCTTTTGGCTGGGGAATCGAGCGAACAATTGCCATGAGGACAGAAATCGGCGACATCAGACTTCTTTTTCAAAACGATATCAGGTTTTTGGAACAGTTTTAATTATGAATATAAAAATTCCCGTTTCCTGGATTCGTGATTATTTAAAAACCGACATTGCCGCCAAAACATTGGCAAACGCTTTATCTTCTTCCGGGCCTTCCGTTGAGAAAATAGAAAAAGTAAAAGAGGATTATGTTTTTGAGATCGAAGTTACTTCAAACAGGACCGATTCTGCTTCGGTTTTTGGTCTGGCAAGGGAAGCAAACGTCATTCTTTCGAATTTAGGCGAAAAATCGCATCTTGTTAATCCAAAAGGCATAGATTTAGTGCTTGAACCTGACACGGCCGATCTTTTGAACCTGGACGTAATTATAAAAGACCCCAAACTTTGCCCACGATTTACGGCAATCGTTGTAGGCAACATCAAGATAAAACCTTCACCTGCCGTCATCCAAAACCGGCTGATGCTTTCCGGTATTAGGCCGATAAACAACATCGTCGATATTACAAACTACATCATGCTGGAATTAGGTCAACCAATGCATGCCTTTGACTATGACAAAATCAAAGGAGGAAAAATGACCCTTCGCGCGTCTGTTGAGGGCGAAAAAATAGTAACTTTAGATAAAAAAACCAGAAAACTGCCCAAAGGATCAATCGTTATTGATGATTCCGCTAGGCTAATTGATCTTTGCGGCATTATGGGCGGGGCCAATTCGCAAATTTCAAAAAGAACCCAAAGGGTTGTTTTATTCGTACAGGCCTACGATCCAAAAACCATAAGAAAAACAACCCAGAGCCTTGCCTTTAGAACAGAAGCTGCTTCAAGGTTTGAAAAAGGCGTCGATTTGGATGGCATTCCAAATGCGTTATCACACGCAGTTTATCTTGCAAAAACAAACGCGAATGCCAAAATTGCCTCGGAGTTAATCGACATTTATAAAAACAAACCTAAAACTCCCACGATAACCTTAAATATTAAAAAACTAAACAACTACTTAGGCGAAGAAATCCATCCGAATTTGGCTTTAAAAATTCTTTCTCTTCTGGGATTTGAGGCCAAACTGCAAAACGAATCCATCCTCGCCACGCCTGCCAGCTGGAGAATCGATGATGTTAAAGATGACGTTGATTTGATTGAGGAAATTGCCAGAATTTACGGCTACCAAAACTTAAAATCGGAAATCCCCAAAGGCAAAATTCCAATTTCTGCAAAAAACCCGCTTGAAGAGGTGATAGAGCTGAAAAAAGCATTGAAATTTTTAGGCCTGACCGAAGTCGTCACTTATTCAATTATTTCAAAGAAAATGATAGACCTTACAAACCCCAAAAAAGATGAAGTCGTGGAACTTCAAAACCCCTTAACCGAAAACTGGCACACCATGAGGCCGTCGCTTTTGCCGTCTTTGGCTACCGTAATCGAGCAAAACCAGTATCTAAAAGAAGATTTAAAGATTTTTGAAATAGCCAAAACTTATATAAGAGCGGGGGATGGATTGCCAAAGCAGGATTTAATGCTTGCGCTTGCAATTTCCTCTTCAGATTTTTTCGAGGTCAAAGGATATTTGGAAAATGTCGCAAAAATCTTAAAAAGAGAAGTGAGGCTTAAACCAATCTCAAAAAAAGACCCTTTATTTGGAAAGAATCAGTCTGCTGATGTTTTTGTGGACAACCAACAAGTCGGAACAGCCGGAATCCTGGACTCAAAAATAGCAGATTTTTTCAACATTAAAAATGCCGTTGCGGCAATGGAAATCAACTTGTCTTTGCTCTACAGTCTTGCGGCTAGCGTAAAAACCTACAAACCGATCCCTAAATACCCGCCGGTTATCGAGGATATTTCGGCAATATTTAGCATGAAAACTCCGATTGAAGACATCACTCAAACGGTGAAAAAAACCGGCGCACCGCTTGTTAAAAATGTCGAGGTAATCGATATTTTTCAGGACGCAAAACTAGGTGCAGATAAAAAATCCGTCACCATGCATCTGACTTACCAAAAACCCGACCGCACACCTACCCAGGAAGAAGTTGCGGAAACCAGAAACAAGATTAACAACGTCCTTGAAAAATCCCTCCTCGCCCAAATCCGCAAGTAAGGAGTATTAATCAGTCCACGGCTCTCCGACTGAAATTTCTATTTCGCGTTCTGCTTCTTTACCAGCTTCGTTCCTGGCTTTTACTTTAATCTTATGCTTTCCCTTATTGCTTTCTGCAAAGGTAAAGTTGAATTTATAAGGGCCGTCGCCGGATTTGGAAGCTTTTGGCGAACCGTCCACAAAAAACTCGACCTTGGTAACTTTTCTGCCGGTCTCGACCGATGCCTCTGTTTCAAAACTGTAATCGACCTGTGAATGGTTATCAGGCTTGTTGATGACAACGTTAATGTCATCCGGATTTTTAGTCGGTTCGTTTAAAAGCTCTGAAGGCGGTCGGTATTTGGGATCTGCTTGACCCGCCGCCCAGGCATTGATACCTTCCTGCCAACGGTTTCTGCCGTCTGTGGAAACCGGATCGAACTCGGCAAAGACAAAATATTCTTTGCCGTCTAAATTTTTTTGCACCAGACAATCACGGGTTGGCTCGGTACCTTTTATAAAAAATTCGCTTCTTTGCGGAAAATCCCGGCAGGGCAAACCGCCGCCGAAAGCGTCAATAATAAGCGCAGTCACGTTATCCGGCTTGGAAAACTCTTCCGAAGATTTCCCTGACAAAACCTCGCTCATGATGCTTCGCCAAATTGGAGTGGCACCTGTAACACCCGAGGCGATCTGCGGATTCATCGGGGAATTATCGTTATTGCCGACCCATACCCCAACTACATACGAGGGTGTATAGCCGACTGCCCAATTGTCGCGTTTGTCATCAGTTGTCCCCGTCTTGGCAGCAACGGTTCTGCCGGCCACATTCAAAAGCGAAGATGGGCCGAATACCGCGCTCCTGGCATTGTTGTCAGAAAGAATGTGTGAAACTAGAAATGAAACTTCTTCATCAATAACCCTTTTTCCTTTATTTTCCTTAACCTCATCCAAAACTTTTCCGTTCCTGTCCTCTATCTTAAGAACGGAGATCGGCTCGCGATATTCACCCTTTGCCGCCAAAGTTGAATAACCGGTTGTTAACTCCAGAAGCGTCACTTCGCCGCCGCCTAATGTTATGGCCAGACCAAATCGCTCCAGATTTTTTTGAGTCGGCTCAAGAGATTTGATGCCCGAATCGTAGGCGGTCCTAAGCATGTTTTTGACACCGACCAATGCAAGCATTTTAACGGCAGGAATATTCAGGGAATTGCCCAAAGCAAACCTGACCTGCTGAGGACCCCGGTACTTGCCGTCATAGTTAACCGGCTTGTAAGGCGGTTGGCCCGCCCCGCCGGGAAATTCCGTCGGGACATCCATAATAATGTATGCAGGCGTGTAGCCCGCTTTAAAGGCCGTAGCGTAAGTAAAGGGCTTCAGCGCAGAACCCGGCTGTCTGTGGGCGGTAACAACATTCACCTGTCCTTCATAATCTTTGGCGAAAAAGTCTTTGGATCCGACCATCGAAAGTATCTGGCCCTCTTTGGGGTCAATAACAACTGCGGCGCCATTGCCCACTTTAAATTCGGAAAGATTACTAACCTCGTCGGCAACGATTTGCTGAACTTTTTTCTGAAGCTCCAGATCCAAACTGGTTGTCACTTTTAATCCGCCCTGTTCAACCAGCTTCTCTCCATATTTCTCCGATAAAAGCTCCTGCACATAAAAAACAAAGTGGGGGGCCTGTATTCCCTGATCATTCGGAGAAAATGCAATCTTTGGAATCTCTTCTTTTAGCTGTTCTTCCTGCTCCTTGGTAATGTAGCCGTCTTCGCGCATTCTTTTTCCGACAGCCAGTGCCCTGTCAATGTATGCTTTAGGATTAGTACCGTAAGGAGAGTAAAAAGAAGGCCTTTGGGGAAAACCGGCCAAAATTACTGCTTCTGCGAGTGTTAAGTCTTTGGCCTCTTTGTTAAAGTAAGTTTGGGAAGCCGCCTCAATCCCCCAGGCAGTACCGCCGTAGGGAACTTCGTTTAAATAAATCTGCAGAATTTCATCCTTGGTATATTTACGCTCGACCTGAATTGATAAAATAAATTCTTTGATCTTTCTGGTGATTGTCCGCTCTGAAGAAAGAAGTGTGTTTTTGACAACCTGCTGGGTGATTGTCGAGCCCCCCTGAAGTTTCCTGAAAACCATGATGTTGAAAACGGCCCTGGTAATGCCTGTCGCAGAAAAGCCTCTGTGTTTGTAAAAATCTTTATCTTCGATGGCAATCGTTGACTGCTTTACATAAGACGGCAGAGCATTCCAATTAACCAAAGCCCTGTTTTTATCACCGTAAATATCGTAAAGAAGCTTGTTATTTCTATCAAAAATCTTTGTGGAAAGGGAAGAGTCGCGGGCCGTTAATTTATTGGGCGAAGGAAGATCTTTGGCGAATATGACAAACGAAAATAACGTAAAGACAATCATGGCAATTAAAGAGAAGAAAAGTACGGTTACCGAGAGTCCAAAAAATCTTATCCAGAAACGCCTTTTGTTAAAATAAGATTGCTTCACAAAAGGATGGCTTGCCGAGTCTTTGGAAATCCTTGAAAGTCTTGAAGTAAATTTACGCGTGCGGGGTTTATAGGGCGAAAAATCCATGAATTTCGCCTGAGCACATCTCAAACAGCAAAAAAGCCAGAAAAGCTGCTCAGGCTGATATGAAGTATTATAACAAACGTAAAGAATTGGCAAGAACCAGATACATTGATAGAAAGATTAAAACAGGCTAAGATTCAGGTATGAGTAATGTTGACGAAGTTTTAGAAAAAAACGTTGCCAAAATTTTACCGGATAAAGAAGGTTTAAAAAGGTTAATGGACTCGAAAAAAATCCGGGTTTACCTTGGCGTTGACCCTTCAGGCTCTAAGTTGCATCTTGGCCATAGTATCGTTCTTCATAAACTCCAAGAATTTGCGAATCTTGGGCACGAAGCAATTCTGGTCTTTGGTACAGGTACAGTTCTAGTAGGCGATCCATCCCAGCGTGCTCAAACAAGAAGAAAGATTACCGAAGAGGAAATTGCCGAAAATATCAAGACATGGAGACAACAGGCGGAAAAAATTATCGATTTTGACGAAGTACAAATTAAACAAAACGGCGATTGGCTCTTAAAATTAACAGTTCCCGAAATCTTTAATATCGCCTCGAATATTTCCTCTGTTCAACTTTTCAAACGGGATATGTTCCAAGAAAGGATTAAAAAGGGCGACACGGTTTGGACGCATGAAGCTCTCTACCCGCTATTTCAAGGCTACGACTCAGTGGCAATGGATGTCGATTTGGAAATAGGCGGTACGGACCAAACTTTCAATATGCTAATTGGTCGCGAACTGCAAAAGAAAATGGCAGACCGCGAGAAATTCGTGTTGACAACACCTTTAATTTCCGGAGTTGACGGCAAACCGATGAGCAAAACTTCCGGAAACTGCATTTGGCTTGCCGATTCTGCAGATGAAATGTACGGCAAAATCATGTCAATTTCCGATTCCCAAATCAAAGAATACACAAATACTTTAACGGAACTTTCAGAAAAAGAGCTCAAAGGACCCAAACCAATTGACGCTAAAAAACGATTGGCCTTTGAAATCGTCAAAATCTACCATGGAGAAAAAGAGGCTCAAAAAGCCCAGGAAGAATTTGAAAGAGTTTTTCAAAAACGCCAAAAACCGCAAGACATAGAGGGAATCAAAGTGGCAAAGTCAAAGTGGGGAACAGTAAACTTTTTGGTCGAAAATAATCTTGCAGACAGCCGGTCCGCCGCCAAAAGGCTGATTGATCAAGGAGCTGTAGAAATTGACGGGAAATCTGTAAAAGAAAATAAGGTAGAATTTAGAGGGGGAGAGGTAATTAAAATTGGCAAGAAAACCTTTGCAAGAGTAATTCTTAGACAAGGTCCGTCCTTGCAGGCATAAACTCACGCTTGCAGGGTCTGACCCTGTGAAACTAAATGAAAATATTTAAAAGATCGTATTTAAAAAAACTTTGGGTTGTAGTTATAGTTATAGTGGTAATCTCTTTTATAGTCGGCCAATTTGCCCTGTATCTTCTTTACGCATTTTGACCAAAGCTAACACTAAACAGTTGCCTAATCAATTTAATTAGGAATAAACTTTATCCCAGATGGATCCTGATTTGTCTATCTCAAAAATCCCCGGTATCGGCAAATACTATTTATATAAACTTAAAAAATTAAATATAAATTCGGTTGAGGATCTCATCTACCATTTTCCATTCAGATACGATGACTTTTCCCAAATCAAAACCATCGAAAATATCCATGCAAATGAACCGGTTAGTATTCAAGGAGTCATTTGGAAAATAAAAAATGTAAGAACTAGGATTGGGAAATTCGTAACGGTAGCGACGGTGGCAGATCAATCCGGGATTGTTGAGGTTGTTTGGTTCAATCAGCCTTATCTTGTGCAAACACTAAAACCCGGAATGCAGATTTCACTATCTGGAAAAATCCAGTATGATGGATTTCGTCCAAAGCTTGTTTCTCCGTCTTACGAAATCATTCGCGAAGACTATCAACAATCGACTATCGACTATCGACCCACACTACATACGGGGAGACTTGTACCGATCTATCCGGAAACCGAAGGCATCTCCTCCAAATGGTTAAGAGCCAAAATCGCCAAAATTCTGCCCCAATACCTGAAAAAACAAGAAGATTTTTTGCCTAAAAAAACAATTAAAGATCAAAAACTGACAGCACTTTCTGACGCACTTAATTCTATCCACTTTCCCAAATCCAAAAATGATGTAACAAAAGCCAAAAAAAGGCTTGCCTTTGATGAACTTTTTTTAATCCAGCTGGCATCGCAATTGCGAAAAATGAATTGGCAAAAAACAAAAATTGCACCGAAAATGAAAGTCGATAATGAAAAATTGAAAGCATTTGTCGAAAAACTGCCGTTTAAACTAACCGGTGCGCAAAACAAAGCAATAGGCGAGCTTTTATCCGACCTAAAAAAAGATACTTGCGCAAACAGGCTTCTTGAAGGCGATGTCGGCAGCGGCAAAACAGTGGTTGCCGCTACGGCAATTTTTGTTGCCCACTTGAATGGTTATTCGTCGCTTGTAGCCGCACCTACGGAAATTCTGGCATTTCAGCATCAGGAAACGCTTGCAAAAATTCTCTCTGCCCATGAAATAAATGTAGGAATCTGGACTGCAAGCAAAAAACAAAAGGGCGACATAACCGTAGGAACCCATGCACTTTTAAATAACTTCAAACCCGAAAAGCCGACAGGCCTTGTTGTCGTTGACGAACAGCACAGATTCGGAGTCGCCCAAAGGGGCCAACTTTTTATTAACCAATCCGGAAAATTCACCCCCCATCTTTTGACAATGACCGCAACACCAATTCCAAGAACCCTAGCACTAACTCTATATGGCGACCTTGACCTTTCTACTCTCGATGAAATGCCCGAAGGAAGACTTAAAATTGCAACTCATGTTGTGCCAAACTCCAAAAGAAACGGTGCCTACAAATTCATCAAAGAACAAGTTAAAGAGGAAAGACAAGTTTTTATTATTACGCCCTTTGTCGAACCCTCGGAAACAATGACCTCGGTTAAGGCAGCAACGCAAGAGTTTGAAAAGTTAAAAACCAAATTCACAGAAACCGTAAATTTGGGGCTTTTACACGGAAAAATGAAATCGAAAGAAAAAGAGACTATAATCAAAAAATTTCAAAAGGGCAAAATCGATATTTTGGTTTCAACTCCCGTTGTAGAAGTTGGAATCGATATCCCAAATGCAACCATCATGATGATCGAATCGGCAGAAAGGTTTGGCCTTGCCCAGCTTCATCAGCTTAGAGGCAGAGTCGGAAGAGGCAAACATAAATCCTACTGTTTCCTTTTTACGGAGTCCGCCTTGCCAACGTCGGCAAAGCGCTTAAAGAGCATGGAAAAGATCCATGTAGGTTTTGAGCTTTCTGAAATCGATCTAAAAATGCGCGGTTCCGGAGAAATCTTTGGTCTTAGACAATCCGGATTCATAAATCTAAAAATTGCTGATATTTCCGATCGAAAAACCGTCTCGATAACACAAAGTGAGGCAAAAAAAATACTTGCAACTGATCCCAGCTTAAAAAAATTTCCGCTGCTTTCTCAAAAGCTCAATAAACTCCAGTCAGAATACATCCAGCCAAATTAGGTTTAGAAAGTTCATGCTTGATCTAAGTTGCTATTCTGTTATAATCCCACGAAAGAAAAAGTTAATATCAGCAGGTCGCCTCACGCTAAGCGTGATGGCGCTCCCCTGATATATAACAGCATGACTCCGTCATCTGTTGTATACGTCAGATTCGCCAAAAGCGAAGGCTGACATATATCAGAGTCAGCAAAGCTGACGGCTGATATTGTCAATTGTTAATTGTTAATTGTAAACTGTAAAAATGGGTGCATTACCAAAGAAAAAACACGCAAAAGCAAGATCGAAAACAAGAAAGGCTTCAATTATCCTGAAGCTTCCTGCTCTTGTTGTGTGTCCAAACTGCGGTGAACTTAAAATTCCGCACACAATTTGCTCAAAGTGCGGCTCATACGGCCCAAAAAAAGCATCCGATGAAGAAAAAGGCCGATCCAAGACATAAGCTAAGAGTTGAAACTGTCAAAAAACTCTTTGAGCAAAGCTTTAGAAAAAACATTGATTTTGACAAAGGTTCCGAAGCAGAAAAAATATCGGCAAGTCAAAAAAAAATCGACACTCTTGTCGAAAAGTTTGCCCCCAGCTGGCCGATTGAGCAAATTTTACCAATGGATTTGGCAATTTTAAGACTTTCCATTTGGGAACTTGCGTTTAAAGAAAAAAAAGAACCGTATAAAGTCATAGTTGACGAAGCTGTTGAAATTGCCAAGGAGTATGGAACAGAAACATCCGGAGGCTTCATAAACGGCGTTTTGGGGGCTATCATAAAAACTTATCCTAAGTTAAAAAGAAATTAAATGGATTATTTTGAAGAGTTAAGGAAACTAATTTCCGAACAATTTAGCATTCCCGAGGACAGCATCGAGGAAGATTCTTTATTGGATGAAGACCTTTCGATAACCGATCTCGATCTTGAGGATTTGATCGTCCAAATTCAAAAGAAGTTCGATATTGTAGTCCCTGCCGAAAAAATCCCGTCATTTAAAAAAGTTTCCGATATAGTTGCTTTTCTTTACGATCATGCTGAAGGCCAAGAACAATCTTGATATCCTCCAAAAAAAAATCTGCATTGTTTTTACAGATAAAACTCTTTTAAAAACAGCCTTTATCCATAGATCATACCTAAATGAGCACAAAAAATATAAAGGCCCGTCCAATGAGCGTTTGGAATTTTTGGGAGATGCGGCCCTTTCGATAGTCGTTTCCAGCTTTTTATACGAAAGGCTTCCAAATGAACCGGAAGGGAAACTCACAACATCTAGGGCGGCTTTAGTCAGGACAGAAACCCTTGCTAAAGTTGCCAGAAACCTTTCACTGGGAACATACCTTGTTCTTTCAAAAGGTGAAGAGGATACAGGCGGCCGTGATAATCCTTCAATCCTTGCCAACACTTTCGAGGCACTAGTTGGCGCCATATACCTTGACAGGGACATCGATAAAGTCCAAGAATTTTTAAAAAAAACCGTGCTTGGCAATTGGGAAAACCTGATTCTGTCTGCTGTTCCTGACAATAAATCCAGGTTGCAAGAATTTGTCCAGAGAAAATATCACGTTTCACCTGTCTATAAATTAATCTCATCCTGGGGCCCTGATCATGCAAGGCAATTTGAAATAGGGGTTTTTATAAATGAGGAAAATTTGGGCAGGGGAATAGGCAATAATAAGCAGGCCGCAGCACAAAACGCGGCCAAAGACGCCCTGACCCGTCTCGCATCGAAAAGTTTGCAAACAAGGCGGACTAGACTAAAAACATAAAGTTTGGGATAATTACCACTTATGAGTGTAAAAATACGGCTTTTCAGGGTAGGCAGGAAACACCAAGGCTCCTTTAGGATAGTCGCGCAAGACACAAAAACGAAAAGGGGAGGGAGGTTCTTGGAAATTTTGGGGTCCTTTAATCCTGCCGGATCCGACAAGAAAATAATCATCAAAGGGGAAAGGCTCAATTTTTGGCTTTCTCGCGGCGCGAAAGCAACTGAAGCTGTTGCAAAAATTTTAAAAACAAATGGAAGATCTTCTTAATACCTTAATCGAACCTCTGGTTTCGGACATAAAAAAAATTGCGATAAAGAGACAAGAGCAGGAAGGTGGCATCAAATTTACCGTAAATGTTCCAAAAGAGGACATCGCCAAAGTCATCGGCAAAGAAGGCAAAATGGTCAAAGCCATTAAAAACCTGCTTAAAATAAGAGCAGTTAAGGAAAATAAATTCGTGACTTTAGAAATCGAAGAAGCGTGACCTTCTACATCTTCACCCTCTTTCCCGAAATGTTTTCGGGTGTCTTTTCCCAAAGCATCGTAAAAAAAGGCCTGGATTTAAAAAAAATAAAGATAGAAATTGTAAATATCCGCGACTTTGCAAAAGACAAACACAAAACCGTCGACGACAGGCCATACGGCGGCGGCAGGGGAATGGTTATGAAGGCCGACGTATGCACAGAAGCCCTTGAAAGTATCAAACAAAAACCGTACAGAATTTTACTTTCCGCATCCGGCAAAAAATTCACTCAAAAAACAGCAAAGTTCTTAGCCGGAAAGTCATCGGTTGTCATTATCTGCGGACATTATGAAGGTACAGATGCAAGAATAGAGAAATTTGTGGACCAAACTTACTCCATCGGTGATTTTGTGCTTACCGGAGGCGAGATAGCCGCCATGACCATCGTTGATTCAGTAACTCGGCTGATTCCGGATATAATCCGCAAAGAATCGTTAAAATTTGAATCGTTTTCAAATCAAAACAATCTGCTGGAGTTTCCCCAATACACTAGGCCGGAAGAATTTAGAGGATTAAAAGTACCAAAAATTTTGCTTTCGGGCGATCACGACGAAATAAAAAAATGGAGGATCACCCAAGCTATAAAAAGAACAAGAAAATTCCGCCCGGACCTTCTTAATACTTAATAGTTGCTACTTGATATTAAAAAGGAGCAAAGATATCGGCTCTGCCGACAGGTACCTGCTCAATTTGCCCAGCAGTTGCGGCAGTTGCCAAACCGGTGTCGATTATCTGCTTCAATCTCGCTTTTTCTGAGTCTGAAAGTTCAGTTATGGGCGCTTCTATGGAACCAAGATCCGTTGGTAATTGCTTAAAGTAGGCAATAATATTCATAGTTGCTTTCAATTGACTAGAACCCTCGGAAGACGATGCAGAAACCGATAAATCGCTGATTGAAATTACCCTGGGAAGGGTCAAGGCGTTGTTCAAAAACTGCAATAGGGAACTATAACCGCTTGTTGCCGATACGCTTACCTTAACATTTGGGGCAATCTCAGTCTGGGCACCTGCACCGGAAGGAGCAGGACTTGCAAATTGCCCAGCAGAAACCGCTTCTACCGGCCCGGGTGTAGTTTCCACCCTATTTAAAAGCACACCAGATCCCGCGGCGGCTTTTTCTATCTGAGAGATTAATAAAAATATATTTTTGTCCGATGGCAAAAGCTGCTCTGCAGCCACAACCTGTTCTTCAAGCTCCGCCTTATCGAGGCTTGCCAGAATACCGGCTTTTTGCTTAAGGCTGTCAGTTTTTTGTACTAGCTCCGTATTGGATTTTTTAATCTGCAATGCCTGAGAAAAATTTGGCCATACAATCATCAAAAGAATCGCAAAGCAGACCAAAATCACGATTACCGGAACTGCCAATGGTCCGTATTTGGCAATGTCGAGACTGCTTTCCGCTTTGCCTGTTGCTTTTGATACCGCTGATAAATCCATAAATTAATTTTGTTTGGCAGATTGTGCCTGCATTGAAAAAGTATACGTTCCGGTTTCATCGGCCGCAAGTGAGTCGATCGTGACATTAGAAACAATCTTCGAACCTTCTGCGGAAAGCAGGGAGGAAACGAGTCCTGCAACCTCAGCCGACGTCTTTGCTTTACCGTTCATACTAATTTTACCTTGTGCAAACTTGATATCTGTAAAATAAACACCCTGCGGAACCAGCTTGGCAAAACCATTAAAAGTTTGGTAGTAATCGGTTCTTTCAGCCAAGACTTGCTCTGCAAGCCCGGCTTTATCTTTGACAACAACGAGAAATTCTTCCTGTGATCTATAGTTATTAATAGTCTGAGCACTTTCCTCTACTTGTGTAAAAAGCTGAGTCCTTTTAGAAACCTGCGTGGTAAAAAAAACCAAAACCCCGAGGGTAAATACTGCGGTTAAAACCAGAAGGATTGCAGATCCCATAGACAGCCGTTTTTTTAGACTCTCAAAACGCTCTGTCGCCCTTTCCTGTACTGGAACAAGATTTATATCCGGCATATTTCGCATATCTTATTTAAGCGTAGCAAAGATTAGTTTCTTAGAGCAAGCCCTGTTGCAACAGCAAAAACCGATCCCTGGCCCGGCAGTTTCATCACCAAGCCTTCCTTTTCAAAATCCTGCCAAGGATCTCCGAAGGAAACCTCCATGCTTGTTCTCTCGGCCAAAAATTGAATTATTCCCGGAAGGAAAGAACTGCCTCCGCAAACTACCGCTCTTTTCGTCTGGCTGTCTTTAAGGATGCTGTGGGCAAATTCTGTTGCTTTCAGTATTTCGGACACCAGAACATCCAGAATGGGCCTTAAAACGGCTGCTACCTTACCGGAGAGTTTATCTTCTAAGATTCCATATGCCTGTTTATACTGTTCTGCTTGATCCTGAGGCAAGTTGAATTCCGCCATGATTGCGCGAGTCAAATTAATGCCTCCTGTCGCAACAGACCTTGTAAATAAAACGCTACCCATATTTGTAATCACAAGTTCTGTAGAAACTGCGCCCATGGAAACAATGATAGTTACCGGATCTTGCGGTTTGGTTAAGGCGCGGGAAAGGGCAAAAGATTCACTTTCCAAAGCGGCCGCAGTCAACCCTGCTTCTTTTGCAACAGTAAGGTACTTGTCAATAACCCTTAACGGCGCGGCAACCAGAAGAACCTGCATTTTATCCCTGCCCGACGTTTCCGGCCTTGTAACTACTTTATATTGCAAATTTACGTCTTTTATCGGAAGCGGAATATATTGTTCGGCTTCCCAATTAATAGCCGCAGAAAGTTCTTTGTCCGTTAAGGGAGGCAGTTCAATCAGCCTTGTTACCACTTGCGATTCTAAAAGAGAAACGGCACACTTGCCGGTTCCTATTTTTGCCTCATCTACGCACTTTTTAATAGAATCGGCAAGCTTTTTAAGATCAACAGGAGACTCACTAATGATGCCGCCTGCGGGAGATTGAATGCTTGAGGCGGCCTCTAGAATTTTTTTCTTGCCTGATACTTTTACTTTTGCAACTTTAACAAACGAACGGCCTATATCAAGACCAAATACTTGGGCAGGCATAACATTTATTGTGCTGACTTAGTACTTTCAGGCTTTTGAGACTGATTTTTTTCTGCGGAAGGCGTTGCGGGCGAGGGTGACGGGAATTGGGGTTCTTTCGGCTGTATCTTATCAACCGCCGACTCTATTGATTTTTGGTCAATTGTCCTGTTTTCGGAAGGCAGATTTGTCTCGACTGCAGAATTTTTTGTAAAAAGGATTAAGAAAATTGCCGGCACCACAACCGCCCCGATACCCAAAACAGAAAGGATAATCTTCGTATTCTTGTTCATCATTTGACTATATCACCTTCTGAATAAAGAGCATAATCAAAAACTGCGGGCAAGGCAGGAAGGGCAGTTCTTGTAACCTGCACTCTTCTTGTTATGCCAATTTCCGTTTTTGCCACGGAATTTATTTCGTAGATCTGAGTCGGCAAGTTATTAGGCGATACTCCTGAAACCGTTAAATCGACAACGCTATAAAAAGGCTTTATGCGAAGATACAGAGGTTTGATGCTTGACAGAGTAAAAATTGTTTTAGAACAAATCCCCCCAGAAGGCGAACATTCATCCCAGGTGAAAGGAGCAGTAACTGTCATATCAGCAGAAGGTGGATTTGGGCCTCGAAAGAAATACCTGTTTTGAGCATAGTCTCCATGATCTACCCCTCCGTTGCAATTATTTGCTATACCAATGCTGTCACAAATTAGGGTCACTTCGAGTGATACATGGGGATTTGCTGGCCAATCGATTTTTACGGAACCGTTATAAGTTCTAAGATCTACCTGAGCAACCTCTCCTAGTATCACTGTAGATTTGTAGACATTTTGACCTTTAACGACTACGGATGCCGATAAATCTCCTACAGCAGAAGTGCATGTTCTTTCGCTCCCAGTACCGACACAGCCTGCATTATTATTAGTAGTACCAATATCTGCTGCAATAGCTGACAATTTAGATAAAACATCTTCCACTCCACCCTCCGCTGCAGAAAATGCCCTTTGGGATTCTTGAGTTTGGGTTGAAATTCTAAGGTTGGTTAAATTTCTTGAGGCAACAGAAAGCCCGACTGCCAAAGAAACGACTACGATAAGAAGAACCAGTATTAATATCTGACCTGATTTCATCCTTAACTCCATTGTTAATTGTCAAATGTTAAATGTCAATTGTTTTTTCAATACCCCCTCAGGGAAATCGTTGTCTGAAAGGCAACGTTAGCCAGAAAATCCTGCCTTGATACAGCAGCCACGCCCTGATTAACCTTAAAGTTAACAGCCACAATCGGCGGAGCCGATACCCCGCCAGACGATGGGACGATTGTAAATACTGTGTTGCAATCTGTATCTGTAATATCAACACCGGAAACCGTATCCTGGTTGGTAATGCTCATGAAGTTAGAAGGTATCGTACCTAAAGCAACTGCAGAAACTGCAATTTCTATACGGCCGTTCTCCCCGGGATTCTTAACACATCTAATATGCAAGGGGTCGCTGTTCGTTCTTAATAGCTTAATATGTGATGTCGATTGAGTTGGACTTGCGCATAAACTGCCATTTGCAGGATTTATACAAACCGCATCCGTACCATTTCTTATTTGAGATTCCAAAGTATCCAAAACCACCTGGCCGTTTTGCTTGACCTCAGCAGTTATATTAGCCTGGTTTGTGCCCTTAAGAACCGACGTTAAAAAAAGTAAAATCGAGCCTATTGTAATCGAAAGCAAGCCAATAACAACAAGAAACTCGAGCAGGGTAAAGCCTTTCTGAAATTTGAAATTAGAAATTAGAAATTTGAAATTACATATCATGGAAAATCCTGCCAAAGACTAAGAAATGTCTGGCTTTTAACAGAACGCGTCTGTCCGGATTCATCCCAGCTGACTGTAACCGTAATTAACCGTTTTACTGCATTTGCTACTAGTGGTTCATTTATCATTTCTACCTTGCGTGTAAAAATGGTTGTACCAAGAGAAACAGTTTGTGAAGTTGAACACCCACTTGTTAATGTCCAAGCAGAGGGGACATTGAGATCTGGGGTAGCAAATGTAAAACAGGTAATTGCCAAAACACTTGGAAAAGTACTCACACTGAACCCGTTACGATCACGAAAGACTCTCAACTGTTCCAAGGTTTGCTGAACAAGTTTCGTTGCCTGGCTGTTGTTGCGCGCGGACCTTGAGCTTTTCTGCGTAATCAGGCTTGTAGTAATCAAAGAAATTGCCAAAATAACAGCAATGCCAATACTGACCACAACCTCAACAAGCGACTGTCCGCCCAAAAATGTATGCCTTAATCTTAATTTAAATATCATTTCGCTTAATTTCCGCTTACTTCACCCGTAGTCCGTACAGTCACTGTACTGAGATTGGACGTTTGCCCTCCTTTAAGTTCGATTTCTAAATTCCCTGTAAAGGTAATTGGGGTGGTAAAAGGCGGAGCAGAATTTGAATAAAGTGCAACATCGGTAGCAAGGGGTTTAAATAATATTGTTACTATTCCATTTCGTGGGCTTCCGCCTATCTTAATTCCCGTATTAGGTACAGCATTATTAAGTGTCACGCCTGAAGGATAGGTTACGGTTTTGGGGATAAAACGTGACTCGTTTCCCCCTATATTACATACCATGGCGTAAGTGTAAGTTGAAGTTTGCGCAGTATCAAATGTCACATACCAACCAGCAAGAGTATCGCCGATAGAACATTCACTATTTGCTCCTTTATCACCCGCGAGCGCCTTATTTTGAACTAATCTTAAATCATTTTTAAGAGTTTGGGCGGCATTTTTGATTCTCTGGTTTTTTTCGAAAGTAGTGTATGAAGCGGTTATTAGACTCGATGTGATGCCAAAAAGGGTAATTACTACAAGAAGCTCGATCAAGGTAAAACCCTGTTTTACCTTACAGTTGACAGTTGACAGTTGACAGTTGACAGTTCGCGAAAGCGAGGGCATTAATTTCAATATACCATTAAATACCACTGGAGAAGCGGCCCTCCCCAAAAAAGGGCAATCAGGAAACCCAGAACTAAAAATGGGGCAAAGGGGATAGTCTGGCCGAAATGCTTTTTGCCCAAAATAATTAAAAAAACCGAAACTAAAGCTCCAAAAAAGAACGCCAAAAAAACGGCAAGTACCATTTGACCAAATCCCAAAACCAAACCCATCAAAAAGGCGAGTGTTATATCTCCGCTTCCCATACCTTTGCCGCGCGTAACAAAAACTATCAGCCCAAAGAAAAAAGCAGCAGCAAACGCGGCAAAAACATTTTGAATAAACAAATTATGATTTAAAAAAATAAAATTATAGGCAAGCGCAACTAGAGAAGCCATGTAAACAAAACTTGTTGGAATAAGCGAAAACTTAAGATCGACTGTCGCGACTATAATGAGAATAGAAACGAGGAAAAAATTAAATAACAAAGATGCTATCGTCAGGTTTCCGGCCGCACTTTGCGCCAAAAACGAAATGACAAACAAAATACCGGCAATTGCCTCGACAATCGGGTATTGCCATGAAACAGGCTTTTTACAAACCCGGCACCTGCCCCCTAAACCAACAAAACTAAAAATCGGAATAAGATCAACGGTTCCAAGCGTGGCGTGGCAATTGTCACAGTACGACCTTCCCAAAAGGGTTTCGCGCCGCACAGTCCTGTCAATAACCACATTCAAAAAACTGCCGATTGCCGAACCTAAAATAAAAAAGAAGATTAAGAAAAGGATCACTGATTAAGGATAGACAAACTAAGAGTCCAAAAACAAGCCGCAGTAAAAAAGTACGCTCTTTGACACTTAATCTCAAGACAGGTATAATTTTTCTGTTATGAATCAGTCAATTACAGTTTCCCAAAAGACACTCGAGGCAATTTTTGACCGTTTGGAAAAAGTAACTAGAGAAGTTAAGTCAATTAGAAAAAAGCTTGAAGAAACAGAGCCTCTTTACGGAAGTGAAGCATGGTGGCGATGGGCAGAAAAAAAAGCCGATGAGGATATCGACAAAAGAAAAGTTGTGAAATTTAACTCTGTCAGAGAAGCTGTTAAATGGCTCAACTCCTAAAGCCTGTCTTCACTTCATTTTTCAAAAAACAATATAAGAAATTGCCTGCTAAAATTCAGGCTAAATTTACAAAACAGGTAGAAATTACAAGCAGTTAGATGATAAAATTTGTCCATATGAAAAACGATTTATATAGCCAAATCCAAAAAGCTCTTAAGGCAAGTTCGGAGATTTTAGCTGCATATGTTATTGGCTCAACTGTCTCAAAGAGATTCACCAGCGAGAGCGATTTTGATCTTGTAGTTGTTGCTCAAAATAGAGAAGCTGTTGGAGACGATAAAGTCTATGAATTAATTAGGGATATTAAATTCCCCAGAAATTTAGATTTGTCTGTTGTTGACAAATCGTCCTCTCCAATCTTTTTGTATCAGACTGTAGCAAAGGGGGAAAGGATTTATGTGAAGGAAAAATCGCAAGCAGATAATTTTGAAGCTTTTGTTCTGCATAATTATTATGATACTTCTCATCTAA